>Ga0197142_1001960_pt1 | contig 18477 bp, 19 predicted proteins | sample GBS60_MetaG_FD_148614 | JGI IMG/M metagenome (GOLD analysis project Ga0197142, IMG submission 148614) | Sediment microbial communities from Great Boiling Springs, Gerlach, Nevada, United States - GBS 60_MetaG | ecosystem: Environmental > Aquatic > Thermal springs > Hot (42-90C) > Sediment...
ATTAGTTTTCCAAGTGTTCCCATGTAAACAACTGGATGGAAGTGTGAAGAGTACTCACCGAACAATAAATCAAATGCAATTGCAAAAATCAAAACAATAAGTTTCTCAGAAAGATTCATTTATTTTTTCATCTCCTTGAAAAGCATCTGTTCTATTTTCTGTATATCGATATGCTCTGTAACGTGCTCTGTGATTTTATCAATTTCTTCAATCAATCTTTCTTTATTTGCAAGTGATATTTCATTTTCTTTGATTTTCAATACATCTTCGTCTGGTAGGTTGTTCTCAAAGTATGGAATTGTGCCGAGATATTCTATTTTGTATCTGTTGGCGAGCTTTTCCGGAGCATCTTTAAGCAGGGTTTTATCACCATAAAATTTGTTGAATATAAATCCTCTAACAAGCGCTCTCTCTTTTTGATCCATTAACTCAATAGTCCCAGCGATTTGGGCAAAAGCTCCACCTTTTGATATGTCGGCCACAAGGATAACATTCGCTCCAACGCTGGCTGCAATACGCATGTTAACAATTTCGCTATCTTTCAAATTTGGTTCGATTGCTGCACCAGCACCTTCAATAATTACTAAATCATGCTCCTCTTCTAATCGAACAAGTATATTCTTAACTTCGTTAAAAAGTCTTTCTTTGGTACTGTACATATATTCTTTTGAGCTTATAGCACCTACTGGTTTTCCCATGAAAAGAACTTCAATTTTTCCATTTCCAGGAAGAAGTAAGATAGGATTGTACTCCATAAGTGGTTCTTTTCGACATGCAATTGATTGGATGTACTGAGCAATTGCAATTTTTCCGTTACCATTTTGAATGGTAATATACTTTTGCGACATATTCTGCGCCTTGAAAGGCACGACATTAAATCCTTTTTTGGTAAAGTAATTGCACAGAACAGTTGTTAATGTCGATTTTCCAACGTTAGACATCGTTCCAAGGATTGATAGATACATTCTGTCACCACCAAATAAAAAAGCCATAGATTTATAGTGAACTTTTGATAACGCTGAGTGTCAAGAGTATTACCATTTGTGATATTAGACAACTCCCACCGAGTACATCACCGGTTATTCCACCAATTTTTTCTTCAGAGATTTTTGAAATCACGTAAGCTGTAAACCATGCGAGTAAAAGAGAGATAAGAAATGCTTTTATACCAAAAAAAGCGAGTGGTAACGTAAAAATAGTTGCGTATAGAGTGTAAAGCTTTTTGTACGGGAACAACATTGCACCAAGACCTGTTCTTTTTGCTGGCTGTGAGAGAGAAAGCAGTACATTCATTTCATATCTACCTAAAACTGCTGCTATTAAAAAAACCTTCCAGTTAAGTGATTTAGCAAGTTCGTAAAAAATGATAACGTAAATGGTTCCAAAAAACACTGCAAATGGTCCCACATTTCCTTTCGCCATTATCTCTAATCGTTTTTCTTCATTTGATTGATTCAAAAATCCATCGAACATGTCAAGAAGTCCATCAAAGTGGAACAAATCGAAAAAATAATATCCCAACGCGATAGATACGGTAATGATTAAAAATTGATAGTCTTCGTATTTTGTTGAAAATAGACGTCCAGATGAATATATAATTCCAGGGAGATATCCAACTGCTGGGAAGTATATAGACACTCTCTTTATTCTCTCTTGCCAATCTTCAACCGCTTTCAACTTGATTGGAATTCTGGAAATAAAGGACAAAGATAGAGCAAAATCAACAGCGATATTCTTAATAAATCTCATCTTAAGCACCCCATTTTTGCCTTTTAAATTCGTTCCACACTTTGAGTGACTCCTCAAGACCTTCTGCAGTAAATACTTCAAAACATATATACTTCGTTGTGAAAAGCTTGTATGAAAGAAGTGAATAAGTCCTTTGAAGAGTTTCTAAGTCGACAATCTGATGATCCTTTTCATCGTTAACTCCCATTAAATGAATCTCAACGACGCTTTCCAAAAATTTATCATCAACTGCTTTCCCGAGCAGATGGTGACCAATATCGAAAACTGTTCGTTCATGATGGACAAATTTTTCTTTCAAATTCTCGAATGAAATCTTACGATGTAACAAGAGTTTTTTCATTTCCTCGCTTTCAAAATCGTCAAAGAATGGATGAACAACGTAATTTTCAATTTCTAAAGCATCTTCAAGATACTCAAATGCACGGATTATGTTATAAACATTATCAGTTGGAAGATGGACAGTATAGCGTATTTGCTTGGTTTCAGCTAATTTTTGGAGATATTTTTTCTCTTTTTCCAGCAAGTTGTAGGTGTCAGCGTCCCATGTATAGATGAGCAACTCAATAAAGTGTATTTGGCTGAAATTTTTTGTGATGTACTCTACATTTTCCAAATATGTTCCCTGTATGATCCATGAAGTTGTTCCAATCATCTGGAAGATTTGATTTCTCACTTTATACGCACTCCTATTCCAGCTACTACTAAGTAAACTTCGTCTGCAATAGTTGCTAATTTCGTGTTCGTTTTACCGAGTGTCTCGGCATATTGCCTTGCCAATTTATTCTCCGGTACTATCCCCCAACCGACTTCGTTTGTAACAACTATGACCTCGCTTTTCATAGAAGCAATTTTATCAACAAATTTGTCGATAAATTCCATAACGTTGAGTTCATAGTAATAAAGATTGCCAATGTACGTGGTAAGACACTCGAAAAGAATGACATCGTATTGCCCATCGATTTTTTCCAATATATCGACTACATGCAAAGGTTCTTCGTAATTATCAAACGAACTTCCTCTTTCTTCTTTGTGTTTTTGTATACGTGCTTTCATCTCATCATCAAATGGCACGCCGGTTGCTAAGAATGCACGCTTTGTATATTCCAAAGCTTTATTAAGAGCAAATGTACTCTTTCCTGATTTGATACCGCCAGTGATAAGAATCAAATGTTATCACTTCCTTTTGATACACCAGCGCTTTCGAATGTAGCCATTTCACGAATCATCTTTATAGCAGCTTCAAGTATTGAAATGGAAAGTGCTGCACCTGTCCCTTCGCCAAGACGCATATCGAGATCTAAAATAGGTCTAAGTCCCATCGCATCAAGTAATATCTTGTGTCCCTTAACCTTTGATTTGTGACCTGCGAAAACAAAATCAACAACTTGCGGGTTGGTTTTCCATGCAATTAACAGACCTGCCGTTGTCGGAAAACCATCGACAATGACTGGAACTTTGTGTTCGACGGCTTCAAGGATAAATCCAGCCATCTGGCCCATGCAAAAGCCTCCAACTTTTTCAAGGACATCCAAAGGATTATCTTTATTAGGTCTATTTACTTCCAAAGCCCTCGAGACAGCTTCTTTTTTTCTTCTCAACCCACCTTCATCAAGTGGTGTGCCAATATCAAGAATCTCATCTAAGCTGAATCCACAAGCCACTGCAATTGCTGTAGCGGTTGTTGTATTACCAATTCCCATATCCCCTATAACGAGCAAATCTGCTCCCTCTTCAATGGCTTTCTTTGCAATTTTTCTACCAGTTTCTAAAGAGAGTACTGCTTGTTCCTTAGTCATCGCTGGTCCTTTGGTAAAGTCAGCTGTCCCGTAACCAATCTTGGCATTTATAAACTTTGGGTGTGAGATATTGAAATCCCCGTCGACTCCGGAGTCAACAACGTAAACATCGGCACCAACGTGCCTCCCAAAGACGTTTATCGCTGCGCCGCCATTTAAAAAATTCAAAATCATTTGATACGTAACTTCCTTTGGATAAGCTGACACTCCGTTTTGTACCACACCATGGTCTGATGCAAACACATATATTCTCTTGTCTTTTGGCAATTCTGGAATAACTTTACCCTGTATGAGTCCGAGCTTGAGTGCTATTTCTTCTAAGTATCCAAGACTTCCAACAGGTTTTGTTAGATTGTTGAGACGACGAACAATTTCGTCCTTGAGAAAAGTTTTGTCCATCTGCATAAGTAATCCTCCTTTATATGTATGATATATAAACAAAAACCTTCCCAAATGGCCCTAGCCAATGGGAATTACTATTATCTGCATAGTCGGTCTCCCGGCTTGTGGATCAACCTACTCTCCGCACCTTCCCAGTCATTAAACGCCCAGTGGTGTACACGCGGATTTCGTCCCCACTTACGGTTGCTGGGCAGCCCCGGACTTTCACCGGCGTTCCCGTTACTATACAGCCCGTTACTATGCAGTTTTTTGAGATATTGAAGCAAACGTATTTTTTTTAATTTTAACATAAAAGACTTTAAAAGCAAAATTCATTTTAAATCATTGTGGAAGTTATATGTTATAATTAAGTTCGGATTCAAAACTAATTCTCAAATTACACAAGTTTTATATAACTTTTGAAGGGGAGGATTAGAGATGAAAAAGGTAGTTTTAACTATTTTCGCAACGCTTGGCATTTTGACTATCTTCGTCTTAACTTCATGCAACAGGTCTAACACGTTGCATATATACAACTGGGCAGATTATATTCCTGAAGAAGTTCTTCAACAATTTGAAAAAGAGTACAAATGCAAAGTTGTATATGACACTTATGCCTCAAACGAAGAGATGTTCGCAAAGATTAAATCTGGTGGCACTGGGTATGATATCGTCTTTCCGTCTGGTGACCATGTGAAGATGATGATTATGGCAGGGCTTCTTGAAAAGCTCGATATGAGCAAGATACCGAATTTCAAAAACATTAACGAAACTGTTCTTGCAAAAACTAACTATGATCCAAACCACGAATATTCTGTTCCATACATGATGGGTGCAACTGGTCTTATTGTAAACAAAAAATACCTGAAAGATTTTGAAAAATCGTGGAGCATTTATGAAAGAAAAGACTTAAAAGACAAAATGACATTGCTCGATGATATGAGAGAAGTTTTCGGAGCCGCACTAAAATATCTCGGTTATTCAGTCAACACAACAAATCCAGAAGAGATTGAAAAGGCAAAGCAAGTAATACTTAAATGGAAAGAGAATATAGTAAAGTTCGACGCAACAACATACGCACAAGGCGTTGTAAATGGGGAATTCTGGGTTGTGCATGGTTATCCTGAGAATGTCTTTCAGTTAATCCCAGAAGATGAAATGGAAAACTTTGAATTCTTCATTCCAAAAGAAGGCGGAGCACTCTGGATCGATAACATGGTTATACTCAAAGATGCTAAGAATAAAGACCTTGCTTACAAGTTTATCGACTTTATTCTTAGACCAGAAATTGCAGCAAAGATTTCAGACTTTCTCATGATTCCATCTCCTGTCAAGGAAGCTGTTAACTACCAAGAGGCCGAACTTCTTTACAATATCGAAGATTTGTCCAATTGTGAGATACTCGATTATCTTGGAGAAGATATAGACCTTTACAACAAGGCATGGGAAGAGATAATAAAATAACTATTCATCCGAAAGGAGTAATTTGATGAACATTTCTGGTAAGGTCATCATCGGTGATAGCAGAAATATGAAAGAGTTAAGTGATAACTCGGTAGACTTAATCATCACTTCCCCACCTTACTGGCATCTTAAAGATTATGGAGTCAAGAATCAAATAGGTTACGGTCAAACACTCCACGAATATCTGAAAGACCTATATCGTGTGTGGAAAGAGAGTTTTAGGGTCCTTAAAGAGGGGCGGAGGCTTTGTATCAATATAGGCGATCAATTCGCAAGATCGATCGTATATGGAAGATATAAAATAATACCACTACATTCAGAAATAATTGCCCAGTGTGAAGATGTAGGATTTGACTACATGGGTGCCATAATATGGCAAAAGAAAACCACAATGAAGACAAGTGGCGGTGCTAATGTTATGGGATCTTATCCTTATCCTCCAAACGGCATGATTGAAATTGATTACGAATACATACTCATCTTCAAAAAGCCCGGTAAATCACCACAAGTAGACAAAAATAGAAAAGAAAGCTCTATTTTGAACAAAGAAGAATGGAAAGAATATTTCAACGGTCACTGGTATTTCAAAGGCGAAAAACAAAGTGAACATGAAGCAATGTTTCCGGAAGAACTACCATACAGACTCATAAGAATGTTCTCCTTCGTAGGTGATACTGTATTAGACCCATTCCTTGGAAGTGGAACAACTTTAAAAGTGGCGCTAAGTCTTGGAAGAAACGCGGTGGGGTATGAAATAAACCCAGATTACCTTAAAATCATAGAAAACAAAATAGGAACACTAAAGAATTCTTTGTTCACTGAACTTGAAATAATCCTTAGGAACGATGAAGTACCACTTTGCGAAATATCTTATGAACCGCGAATAAAAGACGCCTCACCAATCTTAGATCCAAAAATGATTGAACCTGAGAAGAATAAAAATTTCAAAGTAGTTGACATTATAACTCCAGAAAGTGTACTTTTAAATAACGGATTGACAGTAAAATTACTTGGTGTAGTAGTTACAAAAAAAACAGAAACGATGGATTATTTAAAAAAATATGTTTTAAACAAGGAAGTTTTTGTAAGATACGATCCTATCTCTGAAATAAAGAAAAACATTGTGGAAGGGTATCTTTTCTTAAAGAATAAGATATTCGTTAACGCATACATAATAAAGAGCGGTTTGGCAAATCCAGATAGAACAAGAACATATAAATACAGGAAAAAATTCGAACAAATTGAAAATGAGGGGAAAAATGGCAAAAGAATGGATACTGAATATGGCAACGAACAGATGGGGGCTCAATAAAAAGAACAGTGTTGGTCCTGTTTCAGAGTGGATTCGAGAAGTCTCACCAAAAAACGTAAAGCAATGGGAAAATAAATATTATAAATTGCTTGAAAGAAGAATTCTCAGTAAGAAAAATCTACATTTTCTTAGTGGAAAAGAATATTTAGAAGACATTGGAAGAAAGCTTTTTGTTAAAATCACTGAAGTAATAAAATCGGAAGTTGAAGAGGTAACCGAAGAAGACTGCATTGAATATATTAAAAAACTTGTGATAAACAGGACATTTGAAGGTTATGAAACAGAAAAGGAGACTGTATATGATCATCTGGAAAAACTATTGAACATAAAAATCAAACCAGCACAAGATAAGTGGGATAGGATATATAATGTAGATTTCTATATAGAAATCAATAACAAGTATATTGGACTTCAAATCAAACCAATTAGTTATAACCAAATACCTCAAATTCACAATTGGCTTGAATGGCTATCTAAATCACACGAAAAATTCTCTCAAAAATACGGAGGAAAAGTATTCCTTGTATTTTCTTTCAAAGACAACTCTGGAAAAAGACAAATTCACAACGAAGAAGATTTAATTAAACAGATAAGAGCAGAAATAGAAAGACTACAACAAATTTAGTTAGGAGCAGATAGCTTTCCATTTCCAAAAACGGGGCATTTAAGAGCCCCGTTTTTGTTTAAAGTTTTTTGAAATCATTTGCACAAAATAAAATCTTTTAGAGTAGAATTATAGTTGAATAGCAAGCGTGTCTTTGATAGAGGTGGTTGATATATGATAAAGATATTCAAAGAACAAGTTGAATCAGCTACTAAGTTATACGAATCCGCAAACGAGCTCCAAAGCATTGAGAAGGCGTTAAAGAAAGTTAAGAATACATTCCCGGATTTCACACAGCAATCTACTCTTGTCAAGGTTGCGGTTGTGAATTCGCTTTATAACACCAATATCTTTCGCGTATACGATGTCGCTCATCATATCTCAGATGTAATCTCACAAGATGGCATTGTATTAGAACCGGAATTTGTCGATAAGTTGTCGATAGTTGTTCTCAAAAGCAATGGCGATGACAGAAAAGAGAAACACTATATCTGCTTCGCTTCGGCATTAGCATATATATTTCTTAGCGAGAGGTTCCCTGTCTACAATTCTGTGACAACAAGGATGGTTGCGTACCATCTACACAAAGAAGGAAAAGAGTTAAAAAAATATTCGATGTACACTGACTTTTATCACGATTTTTATATTTTACTCAACTCATTAGATTTCAAAGCTGATGTTTCAACTTTGCATAAATATCTTTGGATCTCTGGAGAGTATAGAAAGTTCAGCGGAATTAAACCTTGGGAAAGTGCAAATAAAGAAGTCAATCCAGATTTGAAAAAGCTGTTTAAGAAAAAGGATGAATATATTCAGTTGTTACTAAAAGATTTAACGAAAGACCTCTATGGACCATTATTCTTATAATAACGGAAGTGAGAATGATGAACATATGGCATCCAGAAAATTTTCATGGAAATAAGAAGAAAAAGTTTTTTGAAGGCTGGTACTTTAAACAAACATCTTCTCAAAAAGACTACGTTTTTGCAGTAATACCCGGAGTTTCAATCGGTGAAGATTCACACGCTTTTATTCAAATAATAGATAACAGAAATTTCTCAAAGTACTATAGATTTAAATTTGAAGATTTTAAATTCTCAAACAATCCTTTCTGGATTTCTATCGATAAGAATCACTTCTCTTTAGAAGGTTTATATTTGGAAACAGAATACATTAAAGCTAATCTAAATTTTCGAAATTTGAAACCATGGCCCGTTAAACTTTTTAGTCCGGGAGCTATGGGCTATTTCGGATTCTTCAATTTTCTGGAGTGTTATCATGGTATTCTCAGTTTCAATCATTTGGTGGTGGGAAACGTTGTTGTCAATGGAGAGAGTATTGATTTTGGAAATGGTAACGGCTACATCGAAAAAGATTGGGGTGTTTCGTTTCCAAAATCGTGGATATGGGCTTCTTCAAACAACTTTAAAGATTCCGATGCATCATTTACACTTTCAATAGCAAACGTGCCTTTCTTAGGGAGTTATTTCGTTGGTTTTATAATTGGTTTCTATTTAAACGGAAGAATTTACCAATTCACGACATACAATGGTGCGAGGATCTTCAACCTTCGCATAAACGATAATACAATATCCATGCGGGTTGAAAGAGGAAAATTATCCCTCGATGTTAAAATGATAAAAGGTGGCGGAAGTATTCTATTGGCACCAAAAAATGGAGACATGGTTGGTAGAATTGAAGAAAGTCTTAATTCCAAGATAGAAGTAACTTTAAAGTCCGACAATACTGTTCTTTTTACAGGTAGTGGAATAAATGCCGGTTTGGAAGTTGTCAGCGATATTATAGAAGATATTAAAAATAGCAAAACTAAAAGAATATCTCTCGGTTAGTAACAAACAACTATGAATGAGATCTGATTTTTCCTTTCAAATTAGCGAAAAAAATACACAAATAAAGCTAATAAGCCTATTAGCGATAATCCTATAAGAACATTCATCCATCCAGGCAGACCAGAAAGTCCATAAAACGCTCTTATTTCTGGCAAGATTTTGAAAACGTTGACAATGTCCTGCCATGTAAATCTTTCTATTTTCCCGATAGCAATGAACAGATTGCCTGCCTGCCCGTTAGGCGGGAAGTATCCTACAATATAGTATTTTCCTGTTTCTGGTAAAATTATCGTTTTTGTAAGTTGGATCCAAGAATTTGTATCTGTTACAGGTTCATAGAAAGCTTGTGGCTGGTCTGTTGATTCAAATAGAAGAGCACCCATACCATGGGGAATTTCAAATGGCAAATTGTTCGTTTTTGGCAATCCCGGACCTACGATTGCAACTGCCGGCTTTAATTCTTTGTATTTATCAGTTTTAGGTGTCCCTATCTGAAAATACAAACTATCGCCTTTTTTGGCTTGAAATGTCAACCACACAAAACTACTATCCTTTTCAAGGACTTTGTACAACACTTGGGAAATTTGTATATCGTTTATTGGAATAGCGTTGGATATATTTGCACCTGACATGATGGAAACTATTGGTGCGTGTGCAAGGATAAATGATGAAATTACAAGGAGGAAAATCACGCACAGGAAAACTTTTATTTTCATCCAGCTCACCTCCTCATGTGCTAAATAAAAGTATTTTCTACATCTTTTAAGTCCTTTAAAAATGTTTGAAATACAAATCTTGTGATATATGATACACGAAAAATAAAATTCTTATCTATATAGTTCCAATCGCAAATGACTTAATCAAATATCCGGTCTCTTTTGGCTTTTCAACTACAACTGCATGTCCTGAATTTGGAATTGTTAAATGCAGAGCATTTTTTACTTGTTTGTAAATCTCTTCGCTAAATTTCTTTGGTTTTATATTATCCTCTTCAGCCGAGACAATTAAAACTGGAAATTCAAAATTCTTAATTCTTTCGAGCAGGTTCACTTCATTTAATCTGAGAAACGCCTCAAGCAGTCTTTCAGCGCCTTCGTAATTAAATCCTGTGAGTCTTGAGGCAATAATCTGAGATAGATTGCCGACAGAATTTATGTACCCTTCGCTATAAACATCTGTAAGCCAGCTGTTGACAAAAATTTCAGAGTTTCTACTTTTGGCACCATCTTTCCATCTCAAAGCTTTGCTTTCCATGACATTGTCAATGCGTGCTGTAGAAGTGATAATCATCATCGACTCTACGTACTCTGGATACTTTGCTCCAAACAGCATACCAACTTCTCCACCATACGATGTGCCAATAAATTTTGCCTTTTTGATGCCAAGGTAATCCAAGAGCTCTTTCAAATCCTCTGCATGCCTTTCAAATGAACATTCTTTGTCTACTGCACAACCAGAACCCCACTGACAACGAAAGTTGTGAAACAACATTGGAATGTTTTGAGGAATACCTTTTGAAAGCACTTTCCAGCTTTCATAGTGCATAAATATGCCGTTCAAAAAGACTATTGCGACAGTTTCACCATCCAAATCATCATAGTTCTGGCAGTTGTATTCGTACTCAATCTTTATACCATCTGAGGTTAGGAACTCATCCTTCATATCATTTCACCTCCATTTGTGGTATAATTATTATATACTAAAATCAAGGAGGTGCTGCTTATGAAACGTTTTTCCATACTGTTGGTGATTCTCGTAATATTTAGCTTAGTATTCTCCGCTCCAAAAGAGCAAAAATCAAAAGAGCCTGACGTCACTTTGCAACTTTCACTTTATTTATCACAGAATTTTGGTTTAAATTTCTCCGTTGGTATCTCAGCTAATTATGAAGTGGTCGAAGGAAAATCAGTGAAGTTACCAAAACCAAAGAAGCAAACACAAGATATTGAGATTAAGTATCCTAAGGGCAAAAAAGGTGTTGAAGTTGAGTTAGTTCTCGATTCAGGTGTAATTTTCAAAACAGAAAATGTCACCGTTAAAGAGCTTGGGAAAAACAAGTATCGATTTGAACTTGCAAAAAGTTCTGAACCTTCGCATCTAATTATTCTTTCAGGGAAAGAAGTTTTGTTTGCTATAACCGCGCTACCAACTTCCACAGGCAAAGTAATGATTTCATATTGGTACAGGAAGTGATTGGACCAGAGAATAGTAATCAACTTATGAAAAAACGGGGGACTCATTCCCCCGTTATTGCTTCTTGAGACATTCAATCAATGTCTTGCCTTCCTTGCTCTCCAACCGTGCATTGCAAGTGCAAATGCTATAACGGCATATGCTATAAATTCTCTGAAGAACTCACCTATTTGTGGTTGTCCAAAGAGTTTGTTACCTGCACTTGGCGCAACTATAAAGAGCGCGTGAAAGAGAATAACACCGATGATAGCGTTCCAGATTGAGGCTTTGCGTACAGAAGCACCGCCAACTAAGAGTGCAGCAATTGAGAAAAGTCCAATCTGTTCGTGGCTGTTATATGTGTTGATTGTACCAATATCTTGTAAGTATATAATTTGACCAATAGCTGCAAGTACTGTTGAGTAAATGACAGCTATAATTCTCGTCTTATCAACATCAATACCAGCTGTTCTGGCTATGTGCATATCTTGACCGACGGCTTTAAAATCCTGCCCCAATTTCGTCTTTAAAATAAACGTTATAAATAAACACAATCCAACTATTATCAGTATTGGAACAACATAAATATTGATAAACTTAATGTTGAAAACAAGTATGTTGTTAAGTGCTCCATCGACTATTCCATACAAATCTACTGTGTTTCTTAAGCCAACACCTTGATCTAAAAGAATCTCTTTCTTTGAAAATGGTATTAACGAACCTATGAAGAATAAAAATATAAGCTGGTAAACACCGTTAGCAAAAAATCCCAGAATCATAGATGTTATCATTTCTCTTCCTTTTGCTCTGTTAAGAGTTTTCCCAACAAGCCAGCCAAGGAAGATCGAGAGTGCACTTGCGATAACCATTGCAAGTAAAATACCATTAAGTCCTGTAATGTTCCAGTCTACTACAAAGAAAAGTGCAGCTTGTGCAGCCATAGCACCGAGTACTATTGCAAAGTTCAAACCCAATCCAGCTACAACGGGAATAATTAATGCAAGAACAAGAAATGTATTCCTGCTTACTCTTCTGACTATCTCGGAAATTAAGAATAGTGGAGGTATCTTAGCTACAAGAACAGCCCCCAAAGTTAGCAAAAAGAATACTATCGGCACTATGTTGCTTAAAAGAATTGATTTTATCATACTTTTTACATTCTTTTCCATATCAGTTTGCCTCCTTTGGAGCACGCGTGAGTGCATAGAGTATCATACCATTACTTACAATCAATCTAAGCACTTCTGTAATATCTCCACGCGTTACTTGACTGAGAACAGGGAGTGAGACGGTTAGAAGTGTCTGGAATATAACCGTTCCAAAGACAACGTTCGCGATAGAAGCACGTCTAATTGAAGCTCCACCTATCAAGATAGATGCAACTGCGGGAAAAGTCATGAAAAGTGGTGCTTGATAAAGCTGCACAAATCCATAGCTCTGTGCATATGCTATTATTCCTATTCCAGCAAGAACGGTCGACAGAATTACAGCATTTCTACGAGCAGCTCTTGGTTTAACACCTGAACTGACCGCGTACATTTCATTTTGACCAACAAGGTCTATTCCCAAGCCGATTTTTGTTTTGAAGAATAAATATACAACGTAACACATAAATGCAAAGAAAAGCATTAAGCCGGTTGGAAAGTAAAGGTTACCAATTATTTTGAAATTCATAAAGTTATTGAGTACCTTGTCGAAATATCCTTGGAGTGTAAGTGTGTATCTCAACCCTTTTCCACCTATTGCCCAAACCAATTCAGGATTTGAAAACGGAAGTAAAAGCCACATTATTGACATAAAAGCTACTACGGAATATCCAACATACGTTTCTACCATCATTTCCTGTCCACGAACTTTGTCAAGAAGCCAGGCATATACCCATCCAAACGCTAAGTTGAAAAGTATGGAAATAATTATAGCCACAAAAAATCCTGCTGGTCCAACAATTTGATATTGCATAACAATTAACATACCAAGCAAACCACCAATTATACCAAAAGGAAGTCCAAAGTTTGGACCTATACCAGCCCTTATTGTAGGGAGCATAGCAAGTACCAAAACACCATTCATACCTATTCTCACAAGTGAGTCATTTAATAAACCTGTTATAGAAACAGAAGTAAACGCTGCAAGCACAAATAGTGCCAGTAAAAACGCAACAATAACAAGTATCGGTAAGTCAATCTTCTTTAAAAGTTGAAGTGTCTGATTTTTGAAATCAGTCATTTTATTCATTGACTTTTACCTCCTTTAATTCGCCGGCCATTGCCAAACCAAAGTCAACATCTGGAGCGGTTGGTGGCAATATAGCTGCGAGTTTTCCTTCAGAAACAATGGCTATCCTGTCACAAATTGATTTGAGCTCAGCTAATTCACTTGACGTAAGAACGATTGTTATACCATGTTCTCTATTCATTTTAACAAGATAATCGAGCACCAACTTTTTCGCACCAACATCTATACCTCGTGTTGGTTCCGAAACGAAAAGCAATTTTGGATTAAGCGTAAATGCTCTCGCTAAACAAACTTTTTGCTGATTTCCACCGCTGAGTCTTCTCACAGGTTGTGTTGGTCCTTTACAACGTATATCGAGCTCGTGTATCAATTCTTCTGCGTGCTGTCTGATGGTTTTTGTATCGTATATTGTTAATCCTAAGAATCTCTTCGTAAACATTCCAAAAGCAGATATAGCTGTAGCAACAATATTCATTTCGATTGATTCGTCAAGTAACAAACCAACCCCTCTTCTGTCCTCAGAAACGTAGACAATTCCGCTTTTAAGCGCAAACATAGGAGAATTCAACTGATACTCACAACCATTGTAGGTAACATTTCCCTCAGCAGGATAAAGACCAAATAAGCCATTTGCAATTCCAAGTTTTCCCTGTCCGGCAAGTCCACCAATTCCAAGAATTTCACCTTCGCGAATATCAATAGAAAAGTCCTTAACTTCTTCACCCGGCATATGAACTTTCAAATGCTTAATTGACATAATAATATTCTTTTCGCTAACTTCCTTTTTTCTTGGTGGGAGTTCAACATTTTCTATTTTTCTACCAACCATTTTTTCCGCTATTTGATAAACAGTGAATTCTTCCTTTTTACCTTCGGCAACAAGTGAACCATCACGCAGTATTACGACCTTGTGTGCCACTTCAAGAATTTCATGTAATCGGTGCGATATGAATATTATCGCTATGCCTCTTTCCGAAAGCAACCTCACAACGTTAAGTAAGTTTTCCGCTTCAGACTCTGTCAGAACCGCGGTAGGTTCATCGAGTACAAGAAGTTTAAGATTCTTCTTATCAATTTCTCTTGCAATTTCTACAAATTGTTTATGAGCAACTGGAAGAGTTGCGATATAATCAAGCTCGTCGATAGAATTCATCTTTATTGCATCAAGTGCTTTACGAGCTTCTTTTCTCATTTCTGGCATATTGAGTGTTTCCATTCTTTTACCAAATACCTTACTCACGAAGTTTGATTTTGTTATCTCCCTATTGAGTTTTATGTTTTCGGTAACTGTGAAACCCGGTAAAAGCATGAATTCTTGGTGTACCATTCCTATACCAAGTTCCATTGCCTTGGAAGGGGAGTCGATATTCACCTTTTCACCATTAAACAGAATCTCACCTTCAAAACCACCTGTTGAATGGATTACAGGCATTCCAAAGAGTATATTCATAAGTGTTGACTTGCCAGCGCCGTTTTCACCAACTAATCCAAGAACTTCTCCTTCACCAACTGATATAGAGACACCTTTTAAGACTTGGTTTCCATAGTAAGTCTTGGAAATGTTCTTCATCTCTAAAACATTCTTCATCAACATCCATCCCCCTACTCAGGAATTCTAAAACTCTTTGAAAAATCAACGTTTAAAAATCATCAAACTTCTATTTAACCGAAAGGTGTCGGCAAAAGCCGACACCTGATTATTCAATAAGATAGATAATATTAGAATTTGTCAACTCCGAATATTACTGACTTGTGAATGAACATATAGTAGTTCTTATATGGATTAAGTGTTCTTACTTCAAGAGCTGCTTGTGGGTATTTCTTCTTTGCTGCTTCTGTTGCAATCAGTTTGATTCCATTGAGGTTTGTTGCACTAACTTTTTTCTGAACCAATGCTTTTGCAATCTCTACTCCAGCTTCAACAAAGAGCATGTTCATTGGAACTGGCCATGTTGCAAACCTTCCTGCTCCACCTTGTTCAACTATCTTTTTGTTCACAACTCTCAAAATATACGTCATATCACCTTTTTTGTCATCAGGAATAGAAATGCCAAGTGTTCCTGGGAATCCGTGTGTTGGTGATGGGCAGCATGGTTCAAGATAGTAACCACCGTTTTTAAGAATCGATTTTTGGAGTGGTTCTTGCATACCACAGTTTGTTGAGAAGAAACCCGTCTTTGGACCGTATTTTGCAAGCTGTCTTGGAACGTCTTCAAGGATGAATTGTTGTGCACCAGTCAGACCTTGCTCACCAAGTGGGTCTGGAGCGGAAACGAAAACAAAGTTAATTCCTAACTGTTTTGCAGTCTTTTCCATTATGTCTCTTCTCTCAGCAAGAAGTTTGTAGCTCATATGTCTTGGGAACGAGTAGTGGATAATCGTTTCAACACCCATCTTCTTTGCAAGTTCTACTATTGTCTTTCCACGACCAGGAGTATCAACTTCGAGTATAACATCAGCTGCAGAAGAAATAACCGCTGGGTCTTCGTGTGGCACACCAACAACAAAAATAATGTCTTTTCTCATTTCCTTAACCCTTCTGATAGCCGCAGTTGTTCCAGGAACTGCCTGACATACAACTATAGCTTTAACTTGAGGGTCGTATGCAAGCTCGACTATTCTTGCAATAGTTGTTTCTTGTTCCTGCATGAATTTATCTGGGTAAGTTACGTGAACAATCTCTTTGCCATGTTTCTTCATAACAGCTTCAGCACCGCGGTACTCATCTTCACCTTGAGAAACAGTTCCCGTTACAACACCAATCTTAAAACCAAGTGCAGCATACAAAGATGTGATAAATAAAACAGCTACCAACAATACAGCAAGTTTCTTCATGCCCAATCCCTCCCTTGAAATAGTGTGGGTCACGGTAATTATATCACAAATAGTTAAAAAAACAAAATCACCGAAAGAGATAGATAAATATCGAAATTCTTTTGATTCAGGGTCTTTTCTAATCTACGGTTCTTTGTTCATAAACAACTTCACTTTCTCTTACTCTTAGCAGAGTTATTTTTCTGATAACTTGAAAGTGCCCACAATCCTCTATGATTTTCCATCGCTTCACGCTGATATTGTAGAAAACTATCGACATATTTCACATTCGGCTGAATGGTCATAACTTGTGCATAACCTTCGAGTAATAATATGGCATTAAACATCTTTGTTCTTATCTCTTCATCCGTTATCTGTTCTGGTTTTTCAAGCCAAACGTATGCAAGCAACCTTCCATATCTGTCTTTTTCCTGTACATCGAATTCAAGATAGATTGTTCTTCCAGTTAAAATTTTCTTCGTAAATGCCTTTGCTTCCGGTCCATAAGGTTCAACACGTTTTGTAGGGTGCTTCGTTTCAGGTGTGTTGACTCCGATTAGCCTCACTTTGTATTCCTCTCCGGCTAAATTAACCTTTATTGTATCACCATCAATAACATCAACAACATAACACCTTTTGTATTCACCTTGTGATTGGAAGTATAAAACGAGCATTACTAAAAGAGTAATTATAACACTTCCAATCGAAATCGTTTGTTTCTGCTTTTTCTTAGCCATTATAAATTCTCAGCTCCTCTAAACGTCTAATTCTTTCTTCAGGTGCTGGATGATTATAGTGCCAAATCTTATAGAGTGGGAGCGGATTTGGATTTGAAAGATTTTCTTTAACCAACCGCTTTAAAGAAGATATTAACGGTTCCGATGTCCCCAGCAATTTTGCTGAATACTCATCAGCCTCGTATTCCATCTTTCTGGAAAGATAATTCACAATAGGTTCTAAGAAGAAAAACAGAGAAATGATAAAAATATAAGCATATATAAACGCTGTATATGGTTGTGTGAGACCAAGAACCTCTGTGTCAAGTATGAACTTGTAAAGTATGTTGGTAAGATATAGGATAAATAACACAAACAATGAATTAATCACAAGTAGCTTTGGAATATGTCTTTTTACATGATGACCAAGTTCGTGTGCAACTACGGAGAGAACTTCATCATGGTTGTAGGACAATATAGTATCGAAAAGGACCAATCTTCTTGATTTACCAATGCCTGTTAAGTATGCATTCTGCTTCTTTGTTCTCTTAGAAGCATCCATCTTAAATATACTTGGTACCTTAACACCCGATTTATCTAATATGACTCTCAATTTTTTCTTTAATTCTTCATCATCAAGTTCTGTGAATTTGTAGAAAAGCGGAGCTATAAAGAGAGGTTGGATAATCATAAAGAACAGCATCAATGCAATGAAAAGTATTGAAAGTTGCCACCACCAGATTTGAAATTTCACTAAGAGTAGCGTAGCTATCGCTACAACCGGTGCCCCTATTGCAACAGTCAGTATAATTCCGAGAAGTTGGTCTTTTAAAAACGTCTTTGGGGTTGTTGTATTAAAACCGTGCTTTTGCTCAATTACAAAGATAGAGTATATACTAAATGGAAGTCCAACAAGATAATCTATCAATTCATAAATAGCGAAGAATAAAATCGCTTGAAATATCGTAGAACCTTTATCTGAAAGCACTTTGTCAAGATGCGGAAAGACTTTCAAAAGAAATATTAAATTCACAATTAGCGATGTCAATTTTTGAATAACACCAAAAAGTACTCTGTCCTTCAAATATTTCTTTGCCTTCTCAAAGTCTTCTTGCGATAGTTTATCTTTCAACACATCTGGTATATTCGCATTCGGATTTGTTGAATAACGTAGATTCATAATATCAAGTGTAATATCCCATAAAGTCTTTAAAATAATAACAGATAAAAAAATAACCACAAATGTGTTAACCATAATCCATACCTCCTACGTAAAAATATGGTATAAATATTTTAGTCAAAAAGTAGGCAGGGCAGGACGACTTATCTAGCCTTGGCTTTCAAGCCATTATAGGAGTCTGTCGCCTGCCTTTAACCATGATAA
>Ga0197142_1001961_pt1 | contig 18473 bp, 16 predicted proteins | sample GBS60_MetaG_FD_148614 | JGI IMG/M metagenome (GOLD analysis project Ga0197142, IMG submission 148614) | Sediment microbial communities from Great Boiling Springs, Gerlach, Nevada, United States - GBS 60_MetaG | ecosystem: Environmental > Aquatic > Thermal springs > Hot (42-90C) > Sediment...
ATATGGAATATTTTTCCACTGGCTTCAAACAAGATATCAGGTCTTAAAACTTTTACAAACCTTATTTCCTCTGGTAAAGTTTTGATTTTACCTTTTATTTTTTGTCTGAGTGTAGAGGACAAAATTTTTGAAATTGCTTTTAAGATTATCTCTTTCAGTATAGGGTCAAATCTTTTTGTTTCCTTTGGAGAAACTTTCATTTCTTTTTTTTTATTTTTTATTTATACTTTCATTTTTTTGTTGAGGATTTTAAAAGGTTAATTTAAGATTTTGCCTAACAATTTTAAAAATTTAACTTGAATAATTCATTGGTTTGGAGAGATATTTTGATTTGAGAAAGAATTTTCAACGGGATATTATGGTGTTTTCATTGAATACTATGGTGTTTTCATTTATTTTTATTGAGTTTCTTTGTTTTTTTGGAGTATTTTTTCTGCGACATCAGAGATTTTTTCTCCGGGTCTTATATCTTTCCATATTTTTTTCATAAATTCATCAGCCATTTTGAGTAAATCGTAGGCTTTTTCTTTGAGTTTTTCCATATCTTTGCTTTCAAGAGCTTTTTCCCACTCATTTATTAACTCTTTTACTTTTTTAGCTTTATCTAAAATTTCTTGACTTAGTTCCATAGATATTATTTTATTTCTGCTATGATAGGAGAAGATGAGATTTCTAAAATTATATAACCTTTACCTTTTTCGTAGTTTGTAATTTTTTCTCCGTATATTGAAAATATATAAGAGTTTTCTGGTATATATACTTTTACCTTTACTTTTTCTTTTTTTTCTGTTCCTGCTGGTCCGACGACCCAAAAAAGAGCTCTCAAATTCTTGTCTTCTCCTTCAAAAGCAGGTGAAAAGACTAAATTCATATCATCACTACTTTTATTATTATTGTTATTATTATTACTGTCAATTTTTTCTTCGTTTTTGTTTTCATTGATAATTTCTGTTTTTATATCTCCTATGTATTTTCCTTTTATTTTTGGTATAGTGAATTTTACTGCTTCATAAGATTTTTTGGGTGTGGAATCTGCTTTTAGGATACCAAAGAATTTTTCTGCGTCGTGAAAAGGTTGTGAATCATAGGGCATATCTTTAAGAGTGTATATACAGAATATTTTTATTCCGAGCATAGCGGAGATAGCAAAAGCTCTGATTATAAAGTTCGCTTGAGTCTCCTCTGAAATGAACATCTGAGAACCAGAAACATAAGTTTTCCCCGTTTCTTCTGAGTAATTTGCTGGCCATCCAATTTCTGTAATATATATTGGTTTTTCCTCTGATGTAAAAGATTTTAGAGCTCTTTTTAAAGAGCTTATGTAGTATATTAAAGAACCGGCAGAATTTTCTGAATCTTCTGGCGGAAGCAAGGGGGGATATGGTATAGATTTTTGACCTATATATGGATGAAAAGCAACGGCATCTGCTAAGCTCAAAACTCCTTTTTCCCTTAGCTTTCCTAAAAACTCATGCCAGATATATAAGAGAGAATTTGGTATGTTAGTTGTTTCCGACATAAGGAGCCCACCTAATATTACCTTTTTTTTCTGGTCATATTTTTTTATATTTGAGTGAGCGGAGAGGAAGATATCTGCGTATGCTTCGGGCGATGGATTTGGTTGCAAAAAGACAACCCAGTTAGGTTCATTCCATATTTCAAACATGTTTACCGAAGGGAAGTTCTGAGCAAGGAAACCAGCAAACTTCCCATATTTTTGGGCATCTGGGATTATTTTTGCACAGGCAGATTTGCATACATTACTTTGTGCATTATTTTTTAAGCAGGTTTCATAACAAGATTTTGCTGATTCCGAAGCCCACCAGTTTCCATAAGCTACAATTGCCATTATCTCAATATTTCTCTTTGTTGATTCTATCACAAAATCTTTATATTCTTGTAGTTTATCTTCATCTATTTTACCTTCTTGAGGTTCTAAATCTTCCCAAAAAAAATCTATACGAATTACATCAAAACCAGCTGATTTCAATTTATCAAGAGAATTTATCATTTCTTGTTTATTTTTTATGTCTATTCCTCCGGCAATGCAAGGTAAAGGAGTTTGCAATGGGGATGGGGGAACAATTAATCTCTCACCTAAGATCTCGTAGATTAAGGGGTCACGGATTTGGATTTGTATATTCTCGTTTTTTGTTTTGCAGGAGGGAGATAAGGTGATGAGTATTGAGAGGAAAAAGAAAAAGGGTAATTTGTCCATATAATAACTTTTTGTCAGGAAGTCAAAAATTTTCAGTTTAGCAAACTCGTTCAAATTCTACCAAAACTTTTTTTAAATGATTATTATTTTACCAAAACTTTTTTAAATGATTATAAATTTTTCAAAATTAGATATGGAGTAAGAGGGTGATAGAGGAGGTATGGATATGGAGGGGGTAAGAGAGTATAAAAGAGTGAGTATAGATGAAGGAAATAAGAAAGGGGTAGTAGAGAATTTGTTTGTTTTTGTTTTTACTATTATTGTTTCTACCATTTTTTTATTAGGTTTAGGTGGGTGTGAGGGGAAGTCAGAGGGGAAAGGGACAGAAGAGATAGAAAAAACGGAGGAAGTGAGAGAAGAAGAGACGTGTCCGGTGTGGTATAAGGATGAGGATGGAGACGGCTATACAGATGGTATAACAAAGGTATCCTGTGAGCAACTAACTGGATATGTATCAAGTGCAACATCTGGTGATTGCAACGATAAAGATAAGGATATAAACCCTGCAAAAGCAGAGATATGCGATGGAAAAGACAATAACTGCGATGGACAAGTTGATGAGGGGGTATTTATTGTATTCTACAAGGATGAAGATCAAGATGGATACACAGATGGGACAACAATAGTTGGTTGTTCAGCACCAGTGGGATATGTGTCAACAGCGAAATCTGGGGACTGCAACGATAATGACAAAAATATAAACCCCGCAAAAACAGAGATATGCGATGGAAAAGACAATGACTGCGATGGACAAGCAGATGAAGATAATGTTTGCTTATCTGGAGGGACTGGTGGAGGAGGAGATAGCGGTGGAATTGGTGGAGGAATGAGTGGAGCAAGATTGGGTGCAGGGCGTTATCACACCTGCGCGATAAAAGAGGATGGCTCCCTTTGGTGCTGGGGTTGGAACTATTATGGTCAGCTTGGAGATGGAGGAGCAAATTATCCAAATAGCAACACCCCAGTTCAGATAATGTCATCAGGAGTGGTAGCTGTTGCTTTGGGGGAGAGACACACTTGTGCGATAAAAGAAGATGGTTCTTTATGGTGCTGGGGTTGGAACGATTATGGTCAGCTTGGGGATGGAACTAATACAAGTAAAAACACCCCAGTTCAGATAATGTCATCAGGAGTTTCTGCTGTTGCTCTGGGGGAGAGACACACTTGTGCTGTAAAAGAAGATGGTTCTTTATGGTGCTGGGGGTATAACTGGTTTGGCCAGCTTGGGGATGGAACTAATGAAGATAAAACCACCCCAGTTCAGATAATGTCATCAGGAGTGGTAGCTGTTGCTTTGGGGGGTTATCATACATGTGCGATAAAACAAGATGGCTCTTTATGGTGCTGGGGTGCTAACTGGTATGGTCAGCTTGGAGATGGAACTAATACAGATAAAAACACCCCAGTTCAGGTAATGTCATCAGGAGTTTCTGCTGTTTCTTTGGGTGGTGCTCACACTTGTGCAATAAAACAAGATAACTCTCTTTGGTGCTGGGGTTGGAACTCATATGGCCAGCTTGGGGATGGAGGAGCAAATTATCCAGATAGCAACACCCCAGTCCCGATAACATCAGGAGTTTCTGCCGTTGCTTTGGGGTGGTTTCACAGTTGTGCAATAAAACAAGATGGCTCCCTTTGGTGCTGGGGTTTGAACTCATATGGTCAGCTTGGGGATGGAACTAATACAGATAAAAACACGCCAGTTCAGATAATGTCATCAGGAGTGGTAGCTGTTGCTTTGGGTGGTGATCACACCTGTGCGATAAAAGAAGATGGTTCTTTATGGTGCTGGGGGAATAACTGGATTGGCCAGCTTGGGGATGGAACTTATTCAGATAGCAACACCCCAGTTCAGATAATGTCATCAGGAGTTTCTACTGTTGCTCTGGGTGGGGAACATACTTGTGCTGTAAAACAAGATGGGTCTTTATGGTGCTGGGGGTATAACGAGTATGGTCAGCTTGGTGATGGAACTAATGAAGATAAAAACATGCCAGTTCAGATAACTTCGTCAGGAGTTTCTGCTGTTGCTTTGGGGGTTTATCATACTTGTGCGATAAAACAGGATGGCTCTTTATGGTGCTGGGGGTATAACTATTATGGTCAGCTTGGGGATGGAACTTATACAAGTAAAAACACCCCAGTTCAGATAATGTCATCAGGAGTGGTAGCTGTTTCCTTGGGGGGTTATCACAGTTGTGCGATAAAACAAGACGGCTCTCTTTGGTGCTGGGGTCGGAACTATGAAGGTCAGCTTGGGGATGGAACTAATGAAGATAAAAACACCCCAGTTCAGATAATGTCATCAGGAGTATCGGCTGTTGCCTTGGGGTTGTATCACACCTGTGCGATAAAACAAGACGGTTCTCTTTGGTGCTGGGGTTTGAACAATGGAGGCCAGCTTGGGGATGGAACTTATTCTTCGGGTAGCTCCACCCCAGTTCAGATAATGCCATCAGGAGTAGTAGCTGTTTCTTTGGGGTTGGCTCACACTTGTGCTATAAAACAAGACGGCTCACTTTGGTGCTGGGGTCGGAACTATGGAGGTCAGCTTGGAGATGGAACTAATGAAGATAAAAACACCCCAGTTCAGATAATGCCATCAGGAGTTTCTGCTGTTTCTTTGGGGTGGGAGCACACTTGTGCTGTAAAACAAGATGGTTCTTTATGGTGCTGGGGGGTAAACTGGGCTGGTCAGCTTGGAGATGGAACTAATACACATAAAAACACCCCAGTTCAGATAATGGAATCAGGAGTTTCTTCTGTTGCTCTGGGGGAGAGACACACTTGTGCTGTAAAACAAGATGGTTCTTTATGGTGCTGGGGGGATAACAAGCATGGTCAGCTTGGGGATGGAACAGCATGGAGGAATACACCAGTTTATATTATGAATCTTGGTTCAGGAGGTTCTGCGCCTTATATTGTAAAAATATCAGGAGGGTTTGTAGAAATAAGAGATAAGGAGATAAGAGAGCAAGCGAAGTTTGGATGTTCAAGTGCAAATTTTGCCTATTACTTTATTTATCTGATTTTTCCTGCTCTTATTTTGTTTGCTTTGCGAAAATTCAAACTCAAAAGTAATAAGTAGTATTTCTTCTCTCAACCGAGCAGTTTCCTATAAAATAAAGAAGATTAAAACAAAAATTCAATATTAAAACAAAAATTCAATTTTGATGTAAAATATATCTATGAACAAAAAAAGAAAGGTGAAAGGAAAGAAGACGGAGAGAAATTTGAGAAAAAGGGAGACAGGATTAGACAAAATAGAGAGAATGCTCAAAGACTTCTTAAAAAGTATAGCTGAACTTAGGTGAGCTCAGAAGAAAACAGATGAACAAATGAGACTAACAGACGAGAGATTAGAGAAACTCAAAATGGAAACTCTTGAACAGATGAGAGAAAGAGACGAGAGATTAGAGAAAATCAGAATGGAAACAGAAAAGTTTAGAATGGAAGCAGAGAAACTCAGAATGGAAGCAGAGAAGCTCAAAATGGAAACATTTGAACAGATGAGGCTGACTGACGAGAGAATAGAAAAACGTATCGGAAAACTCACAGATGCACAAGGGTTGTTCTGGGAATCACTTTCAGAAAAAGGTATAATAAAATTTCTTGAAGATGAAGGATATGAGATAAGGAAGGTATTGAGGGATTGCAAGAGTAGAACAAAGACTGGCAAAGAAGCAGAATTTGACCTTATCATAGAAGCAGAAAAAGATGGGAAAAAAGAAGTATTTATAGCAGAGGTAAAAACGACAGCAACCCCTCATTATGTTGATGAATTTTTGGTAAAACTTTCAGATATAATTGAGTTTTTCCCGGAATATGAAGGTAAAACAATATGGGGAGTATTTTCAAGTGGGAGATATGCAGATGGGACAGAAAAGTATGCCATCAGTAAGGGATTGGTAGTATTTGGAGTGTCGGGTGAAGTTTTAGTTTTGTTAAATCCAAGAGCAAGTTTAAAACCATTCCGTAAATAAATGCGGTATTTTATAATAAAATAAATTTTCATTAGTGTGATTTGTGAAATTGCATTTTACCCTATATCAATTCAAGTTTCTCTATTTTTCAAGGATGGCAAGAACTGTAATCTCGATCTTCTTTTGTTGTATAAATTTTAGATGAAATATTTTGAGCAATCACCAAAGATAAAAAATAAATGATATTTTTCTTTTTAGTTTGGCGTTTCATATGAATTTTCAAGAAGGGATCAATTCTCTTTTCTTTGTTGTTTTTGGTTTATTTTCTTTTATCTGGGGGGCATCGTTTGGGTCTTTTGGAAATACTCTGATTTACAGGATACCAAGGGGAATTTCTATTTTAGCTCCTTCTTCTTTTTGTCCGAAATGCAAAAATCCTCTTTTGTGGTATGAGAAGATTCCTATTTTAAGTTTTATTATCCTCAAAGGTAAGTGTTCAAAGTGTAAGTCAAGCATACCTTATAGTTATTTTTTTGGCGAATTTATCTCAGCAATTGTGGGAGTTTTTGCTTTTTATATTTCTACCTCGTCACTTTTTTTATTTTTCCCTAACTTTTTTTTTCTTTGGTCTTTTTTGTTCTCTGCTATATCAGATATAATTTATCTTGCTGTCCCGACAGTTCTTATTCTTGTGTCTTTTATCTCTGCTGTTTCTGCAAGGATTGTTGATATTTCGGATATAAAATTTTCGCTTTTAGATTCTTTTTTAGGAGTTGCTCTCGGAGCCGGAACTTTTTTTATTGTAAGAGTAATTTATAATCTTTTGAGAAAAAAAGAAGGGCTTGGAGAAGGAGATGTTCTATTTATGATCCCGGTTGGAGTATATTTTGGATTTTGGGGGACATTGCTGTGTATTATTATTTCTTCATTTTTTGGTGGATTATTTGGCCTGATTTTGAGCGTAATCAAAAGAAAAAAAGAGCCGATACCTTTTATACCATTCATATTCATCGGAGTTTTGCTTAACCTTTTATTGAAGTTGAAGTATCCTGATATCTTTGAAAGATTTTTTCAATTTCATTTTTGATGTCATAGGACTTTTTAGTTGATATGTCTTCTTTTACCAAGATAACTATATCTAAATTTGGAATTTTTTCCGCTCTTATTAGCTCTCTCATAGCTTCTCTTATGATTCTTTTTATTCTGTTTCTTTTTACGGCTTTTTTGACTGATTTTTTAGGCACAATAACTGTAAATCTTGGATAACCTATATTTGTGGAATCATTTTCTATTGCCTTTATTGAAAAAAAAGATTTGCCTTTTAGATTTATTCCACTTTTGAAAACTCTCTCTATATCTTTTCTCATCCTCAAACGGAATCTTCTAAATCTCATCAGGGAATATATATTTTTTTGTTTCTATATATATTCTCTCTCTATATAAATTATTTTGTCTCATTTTGTTTTTTTGAGGCTACTTGGGTCAGCGTTCTTTCAAGCTTTTCTGAATTAACCTCGCCGAAAAGGATTTTTTTTATTTTCAAATCTGGTCCAACTATTATTGTTGTTGGAATTGAGTTTATTCCCAGATTTTTTGAGAATTTGCCGTTATCTAAAACAACTTGATAATTTATTCCCATTTCCTCTATGAATTTCTTTATATTTTTTTCGTCATCTAATGATACTCCTACTACTACTGCAATGGTTGATCTTTCGGAAAATTTTTTGAGTTCCGGTATCTCTTTGCGACAAGGCTCACACCAAGAGGCAAAAAAATTAATTATAGTGTATTTACCCATATCTATGTACAAGTTTGGAGGGGGTTCAAAATCAAAAATATTCTTTCCTACTATTTCTTTTTCCGGAAGGAACATTATAGTTATACCTATTCCTATAAATAGTATTACAAGAAGTGATTTTAATAGCTTGCTTTTGGTACTCTGTTGGCCTGCGATTTTTTCTCTTTCTTTGCTTATCTCACTTAGAATTTTTAGAAATTTTTCCTGTTTTGATTCAATGTCTTTTATCTTGCTTTTTGCTTCTTCATAAATTGTAGAAATTCCTTCATCATATTTTCCATTTTTTTTATCTCCTTTTTCCCCATAAAAATTTATGTTATTATTTATTCATTAAACTTTCAAAAATATGGAAACAAAGGAGAGGAGGGTAAAGGATGAATATAAAGAGGTCATTATGAGGCGTGCTTTGTCGCTTGCAAAGCTTAATGCTGGAAAAACCGCACCTAATCCTTGGGTTGGAGCAGTTATCGTGAAAGGTGGTAAAATAATAGGTAAAGGATTTCATAAAGGAGCCGGCTTCCCTCATGCTGAAATTGAAGCTATAAATGATGCCATAAAAAAGGGAATTTCTCCACACGGAGCCGAACTCTTCGTTTCTTTACAACCGTGTAATACTTATGGCAGAACTCCTCCTTGCACTTTACAAATAAAAAAATACGGAATAAGCAAAGTTTATTTCTCCCTCCACGACCCAAATTTGGACCAGACTAATTATTTTGCGGATAATTTAGCTATTGAAGGTGGGATACTTGAAGAAGAAGCACAGAAAATTTTATTGCCATATATAGTTTACGTGAAGGAGAAAAGACCTTATATTATTGTTAAACTTGCTCTAACTCTCGATGGAAAGATTGCCGATATTGAAGGAAATTCAAAATATCTGACATCACAAAGAACTTTACAGCTCGTCCATATCATCAGATCTCACTCTAATTTTATACTTGTTGGGAAAAATACTGTTGAAAAAGATAATCCATATCTTGATACGAGAAATCTGCCGTATAATTATTTTAGGAAGTTGAAAAAAGTAAAAATGCAAATAGGGGGGGAATATCCAAACCCGGTTAAGGTCGTTCTTGGTTACCCATCTCGTCTTGATTCTCTAAATATTTTGAGAGGAAATAACTGCGTTTTCTTTGTTCAGGAAAAGTATGGAAGATTTGTAATTTCGGAAATCTTTAAATCTGGAATCGTTAAAAACAGGGAAAATATTTCTTTTCTGTTTCAGAAAGATAAAAGCGTAGAGGAGATTTTGAATTTTGTATTTCAGAGTGGTGGAATGGTTCTTTTAATTGAAGGTGGAGCTCAGGTTGTTTGGAATTTTTTGAAACATGGTTTTGTTGATGAGTTATGGTTATTTTTTGCTCCAAAAATTTTCGGTGGTGGAAAAGGTTTTGATTTTCCTGACGCTTTAAAATTAGGAAATCACATAAACCCAAAAATTATTCAAATAAAAAAAATATCAGATGATTTTCTTGTAAGATGTTCTTTGCGGAAAGATGGGAAATTTTGGGATTTTCTTTAATTTTAATTTTTTGGCGAGTACTTGTGTTTTTTTACTTATTTTATTTTTTTTATTTTTATTTTTTTTATTTTATTTTTATTTTTTTATCTTTCTCTTACTCTCTTTTCGTTTTGTTTTTATATTGGGGCTTCTTTTTCTTTGTCTCTGTGAGTTAGTATAGCTTTTACTTTTATTTCATTTTCTATAAACTCTTTGATTTTTTCTGCAAAGGCAACTGACCTATGTCTCCCGCCAGTGCAACCTACCGATATTGTTGCGATGAATTTCCCTTCTTTTTTGAACCTATCAGCCAAAAATCTAATCATATCTTTTATCATTTCAAGATATTTCTTCGCATTTTCGTCTTCAAATATGAATTTTTGAACTTCCGGATGTGTTCCATCAAATTTTTTTAGCTGGGGATCAAAATTTGGATTTTTAATAAATCTTACATCAAACACGAGGTCTGATTCCTGCGGTATTCCGTATCTGAAACCAAAGGAATATATTTGGAACGTAAGTTCTGTACCTTTTTCGTCTCCGAAGAGTTCTCTTATTTTTTCTCTGAGCTGATGTATATTCATTTGTGTTGTATCTATTTTTATATCTGAGACATCGTAGATTGATTTCATAATTTCCTTTTCTTTTTTAATTGCATTTTCTATTGATTTTATATCATCTCCGAGCGGATGTTTTCTTCTCGTTTCTTTGTATCTTCTTATTATAGCCTCGTCCGATGCTTCAATAAACGTGAGAAAAACTTTCCCATCTTTTATTTCTTCTTTCAGTTTAGTTATAATTTCGAGAAATTTTTTAATTGTTTCTTCTTCTTTAAAGAAAAGCGATAGAGCTACATCTTTTATATTTGCTTTCTTCGTAAGCGAGACAAAATCGTATATCATATCTATTGGAATATTATCTACGGTGTAGAAACCTATATCTTCAAGTGTTTTAAGTGCCGTTGTCTTCCCTGAACCTGATATTCCAGTTATGAAAACTATTCTCATTTTCCTTCTTCTTTTTGTTTTTCCAATTTTTTTATTTTTCTCTCTTCTAATTTCTTTTCATTTTTTCATAATTACATAAATTGCAAGTGATATGATTGAAATCCAAAAAATTGTGTATGCGGAAATAACATATACTGCATATTCCATAATAGTATAATCTTATTTTGTTGATTCTAAAAAGTAAAATTTCACTATTTTTGGAAAGTTTATCATTTTATTCTCTTGACTTGATTCCGAATTATAATTTTTGTTATATTTGAATTACAATTTTTGCTATACTTTTATTTTTATGATTGACGATAAAGTTATATCAGAGCTTATAATAACTAATTTCTTCAGGGGACTTACTACGGAGCAAATCAACTATGTTTTGACTTATATGTACAAATTTGAGTTCAGAAAAGGAATGGTAATACTGAGAGAGGGCGAGGTAGGAGATTCGCTTTATTTTGTCCTAAAAGGTATCGTTGGAGTATATAAGAGAAAGAAAGGTATGGTAAGGTCAGGTATAGCAACAGATGATTTGGGGCAAAAAATTGGAGAAGTTAGTAGGGGAGAAACTTTTGGGGAGCTTGCTATATTTGATAATTTCACTCGCTCTGCATCTTGCGTTGCTGAAACAGATTGCACAGTATTCAAATTAACAAGAAGAAATTTTGACAAAATTGAAAATGAAAATAAAGAAATATCATATGTTTTACTTAAAAATATTTTGAGAATAATTGGTGTAAGGTTGAGGAGGACAGATGAAAAGTTGATAGAGTTGTTGTAAAATCTAAAAAATTTTTGTTTTATTTTTATAAAGTAAATTTATTTTTTTTATAAGGAGTAAAAGAAAGTTTTAAGCAAAAATAGCGAAAATGTTTTTTATCCAATGAGAACGGGCGTTATCCGATGAAAATAGGGGTTATATGTAATGTTACGCTCAAAGAGTTTCTCGAGGAATAAGTGAAAGAATAAAATCTATACTAAAAAATAGAGCTGTTGTAGTTGCAGAAACCAAAAGTATTCAGGAGTTAGTTGATGTAATAGATAAAAACTTCAAAACGGTTGATCTGTGGTGTTTTGTTGGCGGTGATGGAACAATAGGTAGAGGTATAAATTATCTTTGGTATAAATCTGGCATGAAAGATGAGATTGAAATTCCTATACTGCACGGTAAAGCTGGCTCTTTGAATGCTATTCCAGATAAGATTCCTTTGAAGGGAGATCTAGATGATATAATGATAAGGTTCAGAGATCTACTTGATTCTATGAAAGATGGTTCGTCTATACCTCGCGATAATATAAGAAAATTTAGTACTATAAAGCTACACATAAAGGGTTTTGAAAGACCGATTTTATGTTTTACTTTCTTTATGGGAGTTCCATTTCTTATTTCTAAAAAAATAGTAGAAAACAGATTAAAGTCCAAAGCAAAAATTTTGCAAACCATATATACTATAATTGCAAGATTTGTAATCGGGGAAGAAGGAAAAGATAAGTTTTTAAAAAAAATAAAAGCAGAAATTTTTGTAGATGGACAAAAATATCCTTATTTGCAACACTATGTTGTTTTAGGCTCAGTTTTCAGGGAGCCGGCGCTTTTTTTCAGTCCATTCGCAGAAGTTGATAAATATAAACATGGTTTTTTCTTTTTTGTATATTCGGGAGATGTTTGGACAGCTCTCAAAAACTTCAGAACTTACGCTACCGGAAAAAAAAGACCCCCTCACTCTTTTAGTGATATTGCGTCAGAGGTCACAATAAAAGCCTACAATGCAGGTATAAACCATGATGGAGAACTTCTGGAATCAAATACAAATATTCTTGAAATAAGGGCGGAAACAGGTCCAATTGTAAATCTTATAAAAGTATAGATTAAAAGTTAGATTCCCTGGTTAAGTTTTAGATTTTACTATGTTGAGTTTAGCTGTATCAAAGGGTAAGGCATTTGATGAAGAATTAGGTCTACTTCAAAAAGCTGGATATAAAATCAATTTTAGGGAAAGAGAATTATCTATTTATACAGATAATCTTGTTCTTTGGTTTTTGAAACCGAAAGACGTTCCAGTGTGGGTTGAGGGTGGAGTAGTTGACCTTGGGATGGTTGGGCTTGATATCTTGCGTGAGAGAAAATATGACGTTCTTGAACTCATTGATTTGAAAATAGGTAGGTGCAGGTTTTCATTCGCTCGTCCAAAAAATAAGCCTGTTCCAACATCAAAGGTTGTCATAGCTACAAAATTTCCAAACCTTTCAAGGAAATATGCCGAAAAATATTTTCCCGAATTTGAGATCGTGGAACTTCACGGCTCCGTTGAGATAGCTCCAAAAGTTGGTCTATCTCATATAATAGCAGATCTTGTCTCAACAGGTAGAACCCTTCTTGAAAACGACCTTGAAGAAATGATAGTTCTTGAAGAATTTTCAACTTACCTTATATCTAACCGAGCTTCTTTTGTTATGAAATATGAAGAAATTGAAAAATTAGTTTTGAAACTTCTGGAGGCTTTGGGAGAAAAAGATAATCCCATTTTCCATATTATAGATACAAGCATAGATCATCCTTGAGTCCTTCTTCCACCTGGGGAATTATATTGTAGCATTTTTCCTTGGAAAAGTCTATTTGAGATAATCTAATTGTAGGTTCAAATAAGATAGAAATTCTTCCTATTTTTGGGCAAACTTGGAAAGGATTTTCTTTATTTTTTTTAAGCTCTTCGTTATCAAATCTCACAGGCTCTTGAGTTTCTATCCTTCCAGTTTTTGAAAAACACATTCTTGATTCAGATAAATCCTCTGAGAAATTTATGAAAAAGTCTCCCGTGAGTGATGTTTTCAGTATAGTATCGTTTACTTGTTTCTCTTGTTCATAATTGAAATTTTTTACAGATATATTTTGCATTATTGATTTTGTTTTTTGGTTATCTTTTGTTTTTTGTGGGAAATTAATGTATATAGAGAGATATTGAGTATTAAGTTTTATCTCTTTGTCGCTTATTTTTTCTCTTTCATAGCGAAATTCAGCTGATATTTTGAACGATAAAATGTCAAATTTTTCTTTTACTTGTCGGCAATCTCCAAAACTTGGATTATATCTGCAAAAATTTATTGCATCAATCTCTAAATCTAATTTACCTATGTTCAAAGATTTTTGTTTTTGGGTTTCGTCATAGTATCTTTTGAAATCTAAATTCAGATTTATTATTTCTTCACCCCTTAATCCTTTTACATTGCAATTTCCTCCTGATTTAAAGGAATTGGATTCTTCTCTTGTTTCTAAACAATTTGAAAGTGAATATCTCTCAATATCTGGAAAAACCGGTATTATATTATTTAAATCAGGGAAAATTTTTCTTATCATAACTTTGCTTTCTTCAAAAATTACTGAGTGAATTGCTTGTGTTTTTTCAGTTATATTGGAATCTATATTCTGGATGAATTTATATAGTGTGAACAAAAAAGCAAATGAGGTATAAACCTCGGAAATGTTATTTCTTCCATTCCCCGGATTGCAATCTACTGAAAAATTTAATATTATTATTAAAAGGAATAGAGCTGTAATATATCTGGGTATATATTTTTTCTTTTTTATCACTCTTAAAAATAGTAATATTTGGATTGAGAATTTTGTTTGTGTTTGTTTTTAGGTAAAGATTTCTTTACGCTTTCTGTGTTATTTTTTGAGTTTTATTTTCTTTCATTTTTTTCTGTAATGTGTAAATATCATAAGCCAAAGATGATACAACAAATATAGATGAATATGTACCTACAACGAGACCAATCAGAAATATTATTCCTATGTCGCGCAGAGTTGTTGTCCCAAATATTGTTATTGTAAGTGTAGGGAAAAGAATCGTCAATGCTGTGATTATAGTCCTTGTTAATGTTTCACTTATTGCTCTATTGAAAATGTCCTCTGTCCATGCAATCCTTGCAATTCTTAACTTTTCTCTTATTCTATCAGCAATTATTATTGAGTCGTTAATTGAATATCCTATGAGGGTCAAAATTGCTGCAAGAGTTGGTAAAGATAGTTCTACGCCTAAAATAGAAGCTATTCCCAATGTTATGAGTGAGTCATGAAACAAAGATATTGCTGCACCAACTGCGAACCTCCATTCAAACCTCAGAACTATGTATATTGAAATACCGATAATGCTGAATATTACAGCGTATATCCCTTTTTTTCTGAGTTCTGCACCTATGAGTGAGCCTACTGACTCTACCTTTTCTGTTTTAAATTTTCCTATTTTTTCAAGATTTTCTATTATAGCTGTTCCCGCATCTTTTCCTTCTGCTTTTGCTTTTTCTACAAAATCAAGAGGCAGTTTTATTAAAAACTCATTTATCCCTATACTCTGAATATTCCCTTCTCCTCCAAATATTTCTCTTATTTTCCCTACATCTATTGTACCTTCGCCCTCGTATTTTATATTTGCGGATACTCCGCCTTTGAAGTCGGTTGAGAGAGGAACTCTTCCAGAAAGTATAACAAATAAAGAGAAAGCAAAGAGTGCAGATGAGATAGCATAAGCTATCTTTCTAAATTTCAAAAAATTTATTATTTTACCGTATGGGAAGATAGAAAAAAACTTTATCGTTATAGGTTTTGGAGTGAGCTTTGGGGGAGGTTGAATTTTCGGGGTAAAAGTTTGCGTTTTTGCCGGTTGAGGCTGAGTGGGAGTGGTATGTGCTTTCGTCTCTTGTTTTTTTACATCCGTTTGCGTAATTTCCTTAACATCTAATTTTTTTTCTTCTATCTTTTTTTCTGCTTCCTTTTCCTCTTGAGGTTTTTCTGCTTTTGTTTCTTTGAAAATCTTTTTTTTGAATTTATCTTTCTCTGCCATTTTCTTTTTCCCCTCCTTTTTTATTTTTTATATGCTAAAAATCCTTTTTTGGAGCAGCGAATCCATAATTACTTTTGAGCAGAAAATTGCTCCATACATTGCTCCCAAGATTCCTATTGAAAGAGTTAGAGCAAATCCTCTTACCGGACCCGTTCCGAACTGAAAGATGAATAAAGCTGCAATGAGTGTTGTTAAGTTGGCATCTATTATCGTTGCCATACCAAGTTTATGCCCCGACTCTACCGCTGGCTTTATAACCTGTTTTCTCAAAAACTCTTCTCTTATTCTCTCAAAAATTATAATGTTGTTATCAACAGCCATGCCAACTGTTAGTGCAAGTCCTGCAATTCCGGGTAAAGTCAGAGTAGCCCCAAACAAAGATAATATGGCAAGTGTGAAAAGAATAGTAATTACAACTCCTATCATAGCTACAAATCCTGAAACTTTGTAATATGAAAACATAAACAGAGCAACAAGAACAGCTCCTGTGACCGAGGCTATTATACCTTTTTTTATTGAGTCCTCACCTAAGGATGGCCCGACGGTTCTTTCTTCTTCAAATTCAACAGGAGCTGGTAGAGCCCCTGCCCTCAGAACTGCTGCTAATTCTTTTGCTTCCTCTATCGTAAATCTCCCTTCTATCGTTGCAACTCCTCCTGATATTTTCTCTCTTATCACTGGAGCAGAGAAAACTTTTTCATCAAGAATTATCGCGAGCCTTTTTCCTACATTTTCTCCCGTTATCTTTTCAAATCTTTTACCACCTTCTGAATTGAATGATATAAGAACATATGGTTCGTTGGTGATTGTGTTCATTCTTACGACAGCATTTCTTAAAAACTCTCCCGTTATTTCTGATATGGATTCAAGAAGATATGTCCTCCATATATCACCTCTTTCTCCTTTCCCTACAAAAATTATTCTACCTTGTGGTGGATCAAGGTTCATTATGAAGTTTTTGAGTTTATCGTAATCTTTTTCATAGACCCAAAGATAAGATACTGTTTTCCCCCCTGCTCCTACTTCCGTCCCTTTGTATATTCCCTCCTCCGGTGTTATCGTAGCAAAAAAATCATTTTCATCATCTACTATTTTGAATTCCAGTAGAGCCGTTCTTCCTATTATTCTTTTTGCTTGTGATGGATCTTGAATTCCTGGGAGCTGAACAACAATATTTGATTTACCGTATCTGAATATTTGTGGTTCCGCTATGCCGAATTCGTCTACTCTTGCTCTTATTGTAGATAGAGCTTGACTTAATGCAAACTCCTCAATCTCTTTTATTTCCTCTTCTTTTAGGGTAAAAGTGTGATACTCTTTATCTCCGAAAAGACTCGAACCCTCATAATTGAAAGATGGAAAATCCTTTTTTATTTTTTCTATAAAATCTGTGGGTGCGGAAATGTATATTTTTGTGTCTTCAAAGCGGATAGGAGATTCGGTAGTTTGTTCCCCGTATGTTTTTTCATATTCGTTTAATATCTCTGATGCTATTCTTTCTGTGAATTTTTTCACTGCTATGTCTTGTCTGACATTGAGTAGGAAGTATGAACCACCTTTGAGGTCAAGCCCGAGCTTTATTCCTTTCCACCATATAATTACCCCAAAAACTATTGCTGATACTACGACAATTGCGAGTCTTATCCTCATATATAAACCGAATAGTATTCAGCCAAATTTCTTTTTCAGAAAAATCAATAAATTTAAAAATTTCGTCTCCTGTGTATTTTCCCTCTAAATTGAGCTTCTTATATATGTTTTATAAAGATTTGCGTAGTTTCAGAACTCATAATTACCCATTTTATAGTTTTTTGGTTAATTTTTTTGTAGTTTTTTAGCTAATTTTGGAACCGATCTTTTGGTAAGGTATTAAAATTTATATTATTTGGTTAAGCATTAAAATTTATATTAATGGAAGGCATAAGAACTGTATCGTTCAGTCCCTTGCCTCACGAGTTTGGATTAAGAATTAATTTTGTTCCTTCTGCAATCTCTGCCGCGTGGGTTGCCGGATGGGAAATAGGGAACACAGTAAGAATGGTAGAGAAAGTTTTGAGAGAAGGGGGGATTCCTATTTTCTCTTATGTTAGTGTAAGATTTGCTTTTTCTGGTTCGGAGCTCGTCGCAGTTGGTGGGCGTTCTTATGTCTATTTTATAAAAGGAGAAAACAAACCGAGTCCTCAGCAAAATCCAAATCAGAGTTTTGCTTATCCTGACTTATCCGAGCAAAACTTTAAAGCTTCTAAACCTCAATTTGGGTTATTAGATAATATTACTTCAAGGAGTAGTAAGAGAGCGGGTTCTCAGCAAGAGGTAGCAGGTGGTGAGGATTTGAATTTGACAGATGTAGTTAATTTGCAACAAAGTTTGTTCTCTCTCCTTGCTTTCCTTTCACTGAGAGATGAAAAAATGGCTCAGGAGATGAGAGATGAAGTTTTGAGAGATTATCTACTTTTTCTTTCGGGGGCGATTTCCAAGGAGCAATTTGCGAGAAAAATTAGAGATTTTGATATGAAAGCAAAGACCGGTCTTTTTATATCTACATACGTATGATCGTTGAAATTTCTTCTTATAGTAAATCAATCTATGAAATTTCCTAATAAAAATTAAATAAAATAATAAAAATAAGTACGTGTTTCTTGATTGTAAATCATCAGGTAGCGATATTTAATTCCATCAATTTTTATAAAATACGTAGTAGGTTTGTTATAATTGAAGGTTGACTATAATTGAATTTTTCATTTTGCGTGGGGACATATATTTTTTATAGCTTGCTCAAAAGCATTTTTTTCAGCATCAGATTTGCTTTGACCTAAACCCTTTCCGTAGAATTGATTTTCAATATTGATTCCGTCTTTTGAAACTGCTACAATCTTTATTATAGCCTCTTTAATAAAAACGGGTTTGCCGTTGAAGTCTTTTCCTTGATACACATCTTTAGTGGAAAAATCTACTTTTATCCTAACTTTTGAGTTTTCTTCATTCTGATCAGTTTTCAGATTTGCCGAAAGTATGCACCTTGAAATTTCGTTTTTCATAAAATCGGGACATGATTCAATAAAGACAATTCCAGAATCAGTCTTAAATCCCTTTGATCTTGAGGCTTTGATGTATGGTGTAGATATTCTTATTGTAATTCGGTTTTCTCCTGATGGTAAGAAAACTTTTTGTGATATTCTGGCTTTTCCTTT
>Ga0197142_1001962_pt1 | contig 18458 bp, 16 predicted proteins | sample GBS60_MetaG_FD_148614 | JGI IMG/M metagenome (GOLD analysis project Ga0197142, IMG submission 148614) | Sediment microbial communities from Great Boiling Springs, Gerlach, Nevada, United States - GBS 60_MetaG | ecosystem: Environmental > Aquatic > Thermal springs > Hot (42-90C) > Sediment...
AATAATGATACAAATAATCCACCCAGGCCTTTTGATTTGACTGTTATTTCTACAAGATTTGGAAATACTGATAATCTAATAAATAGAGACTTTTATCAAGATAACCAAGCTGCTGGGGATTTAGGAGGTTGGAATATACCTGATAATAATTTTGATCCTAATAATGGACAAATTACTTTAGGAAATGGAGGAGCCACTTATATTTTACCCACTACTAGTGATTCTAAATGGGATAATAGGAGACAAGTAGTAAGAGCTTTAGAAGGTAATGTTATTATTAATAACTTTAGAGATAGTGATTACGATTTTAAGAATACAAATGAAACTGTAGGGTTTGTGGGGTATAATAATAATAATGGACAAAGATTTAGGACTATTAATTATGGGAATGGAAAAAATATAAATCTTAATTTTAGACCTATAAATATAGTTGCCCAGAATTTTGTTATTTTAAATTATCAAGATAAAAATTATAATTCAAATACTTTTTATTTATCAGCTAATATAATAACAACTAGAGGATCTTTAACAATTCCTGATAGAGATATTTATAGGTGGTTAATGGATGGTGGAAGATTTAATATTAACGAATATAATGATACAAATAATGGATTTATAGATTATATTATTAAAGATAAAACTTTAAGATGGTATGGTAAGTATATTGCTAATTTTTCAAGTGTTGAGGGAGTTGTTAATCCAAATGATCAAAATCAAATTATAGGATTTAGTAATGTTCAATTAATTGCTGCTGATAACGAAGATTTAGGAAGGGCGATGCCTATAGTTAATAGAAGAGATTGGTATATTACAATTGGTGGTAAAAGAATTATTCTATATGATATTGTTAGATTTGAATTAAATAAGTAAAATACTTATAATTACTATAAAAATTTTAGTAAACTTTAAAGTAGTGTTTTATTTTTACTTTTTATAAAAAGATAAAATAAATTTAGATAAGTTTGGAATTTGAGGAAATGAAAATAAGTAGGTGTCTTTTAAAGGAATTTTTTTTTGAATATAAAAAGTAATTAATAAGGGGATATGGATAAAAGGCTATTTTTATTAGTAATAATATCTATTGTAGTTGGTTCAATAATTGGCGGTATTTTCGGTTCTATATTTACTTTAAGTTTTATTAAAAATACAAGTAATTTTAGGAATAATTCTAATGTTAATAATGTGTTATATAAGCAAACGGTGGTGATAAAAGAAGCAGATAAAAATACATTTGTAAAAGTTATAGAAGAGGTTAAGCCGTCAGTAGCGAGAGTTGACGTTATTACCTCTGATACTCCATGGTCTAAGGATTGGGATGATTTTTTTAAATATTTTTTTGGACCTGACTGGGATAAAATGTTTAAAGGGCAAGGAATTGGTTCCGCTTTTGTTATCGATTCTAATAAATATTATTTAGTAACTAATAATCATGTTATTGAAAAAGCTAAAGAAATTTATATAACTTTTCCTGATAATAATATAAAGTATAAAGCTCAAGTGGTGGGAAGTGATCCTTTTACCGATTTAGCTCTTATTAAATTGGATATAACAGATAAAAATATAAAAATCCCTACCTTGGAATTTGAAGATTCAGATAGTATAAAAATCGGGGAATGGGTTATTGCAGTTGGTAACCCTTATGGATTTGATTATAGTGCTACTGTAGGGGTTATATCCGCTAAAAATAGAACAATTGATGTAGGGAATCTTCATTTAGAGGATTTATTACAAACTGATGCTCCTATAAATCCTGGTAATTCTGGGGGGCCATTAGTTGATTTAAATTCAAAAGTAATTGGTGTTAATACTGCTGTAGCAATTGGTGCTCAAGGGATTGGATTTGCTATCCCTTCTAATAAAGCTCGGAAAATAATTAAGGATTTAGAGGCTTTTGGTAAGGTAATTAGACCTAATTTAGGAGTTGAAGTAGTTGACCTAACTCCTGAGATAATCAGATTTTTAGGAATAAATATTACTGAAGGAGTTATGATAAAAGAAATAGAAACTGATGGACCTGCTTATAATGCTGGTCTTAAAAAAGGTGATATTATCTATACTATTAATTCTGAGATAGTAAAAAATACAATATATTACAGAAAAATCCTTGATAAGTATAAACCAGGAGATAATATTAAAGTAGATATAATTCGATTAAATAAAAGATTATCTAAAAATGTGGTATTAGGATCTAAATAGTCTTCTTTAAGTTTTTTTGTAATTTTTCTTTATTAAGGAGGGAAAATATTATGTTTAAAGATTTGATAAAGGATATAATAAATGAAGTAAATAGTATTAAGGATTCAGCTCCAAGTCGGGAAATTTTAGTTAGAAAATGCCCATTATGTAATATAGAATTTAAAATATTAAATATAAAGTTTCCAGATGGTAGTATTTTAAAAATAGAGCAATGTCCTGAATGTTATTCTTTATGGTTTGATAAAGGGGAATTAACTAAAGCACTTGAAATATCTTTAAAAGATATAGAAAAGTTTTTCCCATCTGCTTCAGGTAAGAGTATAAAAGGTAGCGGTAAGAGATTGTGTCCTGTTTGTTCTAATCCTATGAAGCTGATTAACTATTCGATGGATAGTAATATTTGGGTGGATGTTTGTTCTTGTGGGGTTTTTCTTGATGGTGGAGAATTAGAGCTTATTAAACTTTATTCTCTTAATCCTAAAACTTTTAAAGTTGAATATGTAGAAGATGCTACTTTTTCTTCTACTGTTTATTCTAAGTTAGATAATACTCAGTTAATTGATCAAAAAATTAAAAATGTTAATGAAATCATGGAGGATGTTGATTTATTAAAAAAAGATATTCAAGAAATAAAAAATTCTATTCTTTCTAAAGTAAAAAATATTGAAACTGAGTTAAAAAATAAAAATATTAAATATTTATTATCTATCTATAAAGATCCTTTTAAAGAGGAGAAAGTCAAAATCAATCAAATAAAAAACAGAATCGATTTAATAAAAGAGAAAATTAAAGACTTTAATCTTGATATTAAGGATATAAAAGATTTTGAGGAAATTATTGTTTTAGTTGATTCAATGACTAAATTTATAAAAACAAGAGAATATTCTATAAATCTAAGAATAGAAGAAGTTCAAAAAGAACAAGAAAAACTAAAAGAAGAACAAAAAACAGAACAGTTAATTAAAGATTTTAATAAAGTAGAACAAAAAATAGAAAATATAGAAAACAAGGTAATTAATGAAATAAAAACTTTTGAAGAACAGCAAGTAAAACAGCAGGTAAAACAAGAAGTAAAACAGGAAATAAAAGAAGAACAAAAAGAATTTAATAAAAATCTTACTTATACAGAATCTATAAAAAATATAACTCAACAAAAGATAAGTATCAAAGTCAATAAAATTAAATTTAATTTTTACTCTAATTTATTAAATTATTTTACATATGATTCAAAAATTATTTTATTGGGAGAAAATAAATTATTTTTATTTGATTTAAGTAATTTAAATCAAGAGAATTTAGATTTTAAAGAAATAAAGATTAATTATTTAGTTAGTAGATTTAGGGGATTAACTTTTGTTGATAATAAATTATTTATTTATGGTAATAGTGGGTCAATTTTTATGATTTATGATTTAAATGATTTAATTAATTCTTTAAATTTAAGTGAGAGAAATACACTTTCTTTTAAGGTAGGTTATAGTGATATAAATAATGTTGTTAAATTTGATAACGATAAATATTTAGTAGTTGTTAATTCAAAACTATATTTAGTTGATAATGATTTTAAAATTTTACAAGAAAAAAGTTTTAACTTAATAAATGGGATTAATTATAAAAGTAATTTAATTTTTAGTAATAGTAGTGGTGAAATAGTTTTTTTAAATTCTAGTTTGGAAGTTTATAAGAAAATAAATACAGGTTCTTTTTATTCTATTAAAAATTTTAAAGTAGTTAATAATAATTTATTTGCTTTAAGTACTGGCTTTGTTGGATATATTGAGAATGAAAATTTTAAAAAGGTAGCATTACCTAAAAGTTTTATTGATATAAACGATATAAATTATATAAATGGTATTTATTTTATTGTAGGTGCTAGTGGTGGTCTATTTTATACTAATAATTTAGTTGATATCGTGGATTTTAATACTGGTATTTATGAGAATATTAATTCAGTTTTAGTGATAAATGCCAATTTGATTTTAGGTTTATGTAATGGTGCTACTTTATTAAAAATAGAGGTTATATAAACTAATAAAGAGGTGAATTTAATGAGTGTAGTTTCTGAAAATCCGCTTGATGTATTGTTAAAGATGATGGTTGAAAGAAATGCCAGTGATTTGCATATTAAAGCAGGTTCCCCTCCAATGCTGAGGATTGATGGGGAATTACAACCTGCTATTCCTCAAGTTATACCTCCTAATGGAATAAGGAAAATGATAGAGGGGATTCTTACTGAACAGCAAAAAGCTAAATTAGTTGCAGAAAGAGAATTAGATTTTGCTTATAGTGTACCTAATTTAGCGAGATTTAGGTGTAATGCTTATTTTCAAAGAAATTCTTGGGCTTTAGCGGTTAGAATCATACCTTCTAGACCTTTTACCATTGATGAATTAGGATTACCTGAAATTTTTAAATATTTAGCATTAAGACCTAGGGGATTGGTCTTAGTAACTGGACCCACAGGTTCGGGTAAATCTACTACTTTAGCTGCTATGGTTGATTATATTAATTCTAATAGAAAGTGTCATATCATTACTATTGAGGATCCTATAGAATTTTTACATAAAGATAAATTAGCTATAATCTCTCAGAGGGAGATAGGTTCTGATACTTATAGTTTTGCTAATGCATTAAAATCTGCATTAAGGCAAGATCCTGATGTTATATTGGTAGGTGAGTTAAGGGATTTTGAAACAGTACAAACTGCATTGACTGCTGCTGAAACTGGACACTTAGTTTTAGGGACCTTACATACTACTGGTTGTGCTAATGCTGTGGATAGAATAATAGATACTTTTCCTCCTCATCAGCAACATCAGGTTAGAGTACAGTTATCTATGATTTTAGAAGGTGTAGTTTTTCAGAATCTAATACCTAAAGCTACTGGCAGTGGTAGGGTTTTAGCTTTAGAAATAATGACAGGTACTCCTGCTATTAGGCATCTTATTAGGGAAGGTAAAACTCATATGCTTACTAATGCTATTCAATCTGGAGCAGAAGATGGTATGATCTCATTTGATCAATCTTTAAGAGATTTATATTTACAAAACTTGATATCTTATGAATATGCGATGGCAGCGGCTTTTAATCCTGAGGAATTTGAAAGGTTAGTTAGCTCTTCTTCAAGAAGGAAATAAGTAACTAAAAACTGGGAACTATTACCGCCTGCAGACTGAGGTTCCTAAATTGCTAAGGCGGAATATAAATAGGTCTGCATTATTATTAAAAAAATATGAAGATTATAGAGTTTAATAATATTGAAGAGGCTATTAATCAAGCTAAAGAGCATTTTGGAGATCTTCTAAGAAAAGAATATGAAAGGATTAATAAAATTAAAAATGATTCTGAATTTATTGATTATTCTAAGATAAATCCAATAATTATAGGGGTTATAGGTGGTGACGGAATTGGCCCTTATATTACTAAGGAAGCTCAAAGAATTTTAGAATATGTGTTAAGTAATGAAGTAAAACAAGGTAAAGTTGAATTTCATTATATAGATGACTTGACAATAGAAAAAAGAATCCAAGTTTTAAAGCCTATTCCTGATAATGTTTTAGAGCAGATTGTTAAGTGTCATGTTCTTCTTAAAGGTCCTACTACCACTCCCAAAGCCGGAGATAACATGCCTAATATAGAAAGTGCTAATGTTGCTATTAGAAAAGTATTAGATTTATTTGCTAATGTTAGACCTGTTAGGGTTCCTAAATTAAATATTAACTGGACATTTTTTAGGGAAAATACAGAAGATCTATATGCTCTAGGACCTTATGGAATCGAAATAAAAAATGAATTCGGGATTGATTTTAGATTAATCAGTTATTTTGGGACATATAGGATAGTTAGATTAGCATTTGAGTATGCTAAGAGAAATGGATTTAGGAGAGTTACCGCAGTTAATAAAGCTAATGTTATTAAAACTACCGATGGAATATTTTTAAAAGTTTTCTATGAAGTAAGTAGAGAATATCCTGAAATAGTTGCTGATGATTGGTTTATTGATATTATGACAGCTAAGCTAATAGATGAGAAAAGAAGAAGTGAGTTTCAAGTATTTGTTTTGCCTAACTTATTTGGGGATATTTTAACAGATGAAGCTGCAGAAATTCAAGGTGGGGTAGGGACTGCTGGTAGTGCTAATATTGGAAGTAAGTATGCAATGTTTGAAGCTATACATGGTAGTGCCCCAAGGATGGTTGAGGAAGGTAGGCATATTTATGCAGATCCTTCTAGTATCATTAAAGCCGGAGCTATGCTGCTAGAACATATTGGTTATAAAGATAAAGCTGAAAAAATTAATATGGCATTAGAAATTGCTGGACAATATGAAAGAAAATTAATAATTACAGGCAGATCTAATGGGGCAACTACTAAGGAATTTGCTGATTATATCCTTGATTTAATTAATGATAGTAAATTAGAAGAGAAATATAGAAGCTTTGTTGAAAGTAAGGTATAAAATGTTATTTTAGTTCTTTGGATTTTTGTTTTTGATTTTTTTACTAAAGTAATTATTTTTAATTAATAGCTATGAAATTTTTTATTATTTATAAATGAGTATGGAGTATATACAAAAAATAAGGAATTTCTCTATAATAGCACATATAGATCATGGAAAATCTACCTTAGCTGATAGATTTTTGGAATTAACTAATTTAATTGATAAAAATAAAATAGAAGAACAATTTTTGGATAGTATGGATTTGGAAAGAGAAAAAGGGATAACTATAAAATCCCATCCCGTAAGGTTAGAATATAATGGATATGTTTTAAATCTTATAGATACTCCAGGGCATGTGGATTTTAGTTATGAAGTATCGAGAGCTTTAGCTAGTTGTGAAGGGGCTATTTTATTAGTAGATATAACTCAAGGGGTACAGGCTCAAACCTTAGCTAATTATCTCTTAGCTATTAATTCCAATTTAAAGATTATTCCAGTATTTAATAAAGTAGATTTACCTCATTATAACTTAGATTTTATTAAAAACCAGGTAGAAGATATTTTGTTGATACCTTATGAAGATTTTATCCATGTGAGCGCTAAAACTGGATATAATGTAGATATTTTACTAAAACGACTAATAAGTGATATTCCTTATCCTAAGGGTGATGTTAATAAGTCTTTAAAAGCTTTAATTTTTGATGCTGTTTATGATAGTTATAAGGGTGTTATAGTATATATAAGAGTTTTTGATGGTGTAATTAAGAAGAGTACAAAGATTAAATTTTTATCAAATAATAAGGTTTATGAGGTTTCTGAAGTAGGAGTATTTATGCCTTTTTATAAAGAGATTAATGAGCTTAGAGCTGGGGAAGTAGGTTATTTTTGTGCTAATATAAAAAGTCTTGAAGATACTTTAGTAGGAGATACTGTTACTTATTATGATAGTAACGTAGAACCTTTAGAGGGATTTAAACCACCTAAACCTATGGTATTTTGTGGGTTTTATCCAGCTGATGGTGATGATTACCTTAGTTTACAGGAAGCTATTGCTAAACTAAAATTGAATGATAGTGCTTTGTTCTATGAAAAAGAATCTTCATTAGCTTTAGGATTAGGTTTTAGATGTGGATTCTTAGGGGTTTTACATATGCAGATAGTTCAAGAGAGGTTAGAAAGACATTTTAATTTGAATATTGTGGCTACTACTCCTACTGTTAAGTATAAATTAGTACTACAAAATGATGAAGAATTAGAAATAGATTCTCCTTCGTTGTGGCCAGATAATAAAAAAATAAAAAAAGTATTAGAACCTTATATAAAAGGAAAAATAATTTTACCTCATGAATATTTAAATGAAATATTAAAGTTAATTCAAGATAAAAGAGGACAGGTTATACATACTGAGAAAGCGGGAAATTTATTGATATTAGAAATAGAGGCCCCTTTAAGCGAAATTATTGTGGATTTTTATGATAAATTAAAATCTTATTCTAAAGGATATGCAAGTTTTGATTATGAGTTCTTAGATTATAAGGAATCTGATTTAGTTAAAGTAGATATATTAGTACATAATACAAAGGTAGATGCTTTATCTTTTATAGTTCATGAAGCTAAAGCTTATTATATTAGTAGAAAAATAGTGCAAAGATTAAGGGAAACAATAGGGAAACAATTGTTTGAGTATAAGATTCAAGCAGCAATTGGTTCAAGAGTAATTGCCTCTGAAAGTGTTAAACCTCTTAAAAAAGATGTATTAGCTAAATGTTACGGTGGAGATGTAACAAGAAAAAGAAAATTACTTGAAAAGCAAAAGGAAGGGAAAAAACGCATGAAAACAGTAGGTAAAGTTCCTATCCCTCAAGAAGCTTTTTGGCAAGTACTACAGATTAACGACTAAAAATTTAATGTTTTTATAAGGTATTAATGATAAATATAGTGATTTATAAATTTAATGTTATACCTTTTAAATGTTTAAGAAAATAGTTAATTTTTTATTAAGGTTTATAGGATTTTTATGTAGATATCATTTAGAGGTATTAATCTTATATGTTTTGATTACTTTTATTTATTTGTATCCTATTTTTTTGCAGATTTTTAAGGGATTTATAAGTGGGAATTTGGGAGATATCAATATAATAGGTAGTGCTGACGCTTATAATCAGTTCCTACCTTTAAGAGTTTTTTTATCAAATAATTTAAAAGAAGGGAAATTACCTTTATGGTTTGATTATCAAGCCTTGGGATTGCCCTTTTTGGGGATAATTCAAAGTGGCGCTTTTTATCCATTTAATTTGATTATTTTTAAGTTTTTTGATCCTTATGTAGGTTATAACTTAAGCATATTTATACATTTTATTATAACCCAGTTTTTTACGTTTCTTTATTCTTTTTATTTAATCTCTAAAATAGAAAGTAATAAATTAGTATCTAAAGTATTAGCTTTTTCAAGTGGAATATTATTTGGGTTAAGTGGATTTATTGTTTCACATGTTGATTTCATTCCTTTACAAAATTCTATCCCTTATTTAGCTTTAAGTATTTTTGCTATTCATTTAATTATTGATAATTATGATTTAAAGAAAAAAATGATACAAAATATGATAAATAATATTTTTTATATTGTTTTACTGGGGATAAGTTTATTGTATCAGTTTTTAGCTGGGTATCCTCAGGCTTTCTTATATACATTTATTTCTATTATTGTTTATATTTTAATCTCAAAGAATTTTAGAATTTTTATTTTATTTGGTATTAGTTTTATTTTATTTTTAATAGGTGGATTTGTTGTGTTATTTGAAGGTATAAAATTGAGTAGTGTTTCAGTAAGGGATATTTTATCAAGTAGTATATATAATCAGGGGTCTTATCCGATATATGCTTTAGTTATGCAGGTTATCCCTTATATTTTTGGTGGTTCTGTTTATAAAAGTTATTATGGTCCAGAAACTGGGACCATTTCTTTTGAATTTATTAATTTTATTAGTGTTATTTCCTTGCCTTTAACTGTTTTTGCTATTTATTATATTATAAAAAATATTGAAAAGTATTATAGTTATAGATTTATTGTTATTTTGGGGATAATTGCTTTTTTGTTAGCCTTGGGAAAGTATAATATCTTACATTACTTATTATATGATATCCCTTTTTATTCAAAAGTTAGAGTTGTTGCTAGGCATTTAATGGAATTTAATTTATTTCAAGCTATTGTTATACCTCTTTCCTTTTATTTGCTAATAATTAAATTTGAATTTACAAAAATAATTGATTTTATTAAGGTTTCTTTTTATGTTTATTTAGTTGTTTTAATATCTTTTAATTTGTCCTTGATTAATAGTAAAATATTTAAAAATATAAGTAGTTTAAGTGTAAATAATGTAGAATTATTTTTCCCATTCTTGTTTTTTTACATTTATGTTATTTTGTTTTCAATTTTTTTATTAGGTATTAAATTTTTTAGGGAAAGTAAATTTTTATTAGATTTTAAAATATTTATTTTGTTGTTATTTAATTTAATGTTTTTAGTTGAAAGTTTATATTTATTTTATAATTTAAGTCCTAATTATAGGGGTATATGGTGGTCTAAGGTTGAAAATATTAAGTCGTATAATTATTCTACTGAATTTGTAGAAAATGAGTATAGAATGGGGTATTTGAATGGTTTCCCTTTACTTGTTAGCAGTATAAATAATAAAAAAATGTTAAATTATTATGAACCTGTTATTAATAAAGATTTCTTATTTATGTTTAGTATATGGATGAATGGAAGTTTTATTTACCCTACTGATTATTTCTTCTTAATTAATAACTCTGTTTTCTCAGCTTTTTCTGTAAGATATTTAATTCTTAATCAAGAATTTGATAATGTTTATAGTAATTTAACTCCTATTACTTTAATTAGAAAACTAAATTACTTGGAATATTTAAAAAAAATTAACTATCATAATGTAGATTTAACTAATTTACAAACAAAAAATGTTTCTTGGGGTTATACATATGATAAATCTATAAAAGATTATTATTATACAATTTCTTTAACTAGTGATTCTGTTATTAATTATTCTTTTAGAATAAATCCTGAAACTGAGGTTTTAGCTTTAGCTATTAAAGCAAAATTAACTAAGGAGAATTTAAAAGTAAGATATAGAAAGCTTATTTTTAATCAATCCGATGGGTTGGGAGTTGAATTAAAAGATAAAAATGATAATTCATTGTGTTATTACTTTGTTAATGATTATTATTTCAGTAATTCTAATTATTCTTATATATCTATTCCATTGGTTTTAAAGAATAGAAAAAAAGAAGATTTTAATGGAGAGGTTAAGTTAAGTATTTATCCTCTTTATAGTCATTCTAGGAAATATGAGATAAAACAAGTAGAAATTTTAGAATATCCTTTTGCTTTTGTTCCTGACTTTAAGGGGACATTTAAAGATATAAAAAATCAAAATTATACTAATTTATCAGTTGGTTCAAATTTAAGTGAGGGTAATTTTGATTTAGTTAATGCTTATTATTATCTTAAAAATATAATGGATAAAAGAGTTTATGTTAATGATGAAGCTTTGCCATTTGTTTTTTCTGTTAATAAATTGAAATTAGTAAAAGATTTAAATGAAGTAAAATATCATTTTTATTTTTTAAAATTTAATCCTTATGATGAAGCTCTTATTACTACAGATTTTATTTATTCAAAAGATTTTCAAAAGAATTATAGAAATAAGGAATATTCAGAATATTTTAAATTGTTAAATCTAAAATCTGATGATTTTATGAAATACATCTTAAGCAATCACTTTGAAAAAAATAGTAGTTCCAAAAATAATGAGGATAAGGGATTTGTTGTTAAAAAAATAGGTAATGGAGATATAGAATTAAATATTAAAAGTAGTGAAAACTTATTTATCATAATAAACAGTTTATATTTTCCAGGTTTTAAAGCTTATTTAATAAAAAATAAAAATTCTAAAATAGAGATACCTATAATAAAAGTTAATGGATTGGTTAAAGGAATTTTATTACCAAAAGGAGAGTATCAATTTTATTTAGTTTATCAACCGTTTAACAGTTATTTAGTAATTTTTAACTTAATTTATATTTTGTTTATATTACCATTAATTTTAGTGTTATCGTTTTTATACAGTATTAAATTTCTTCAAAGAAATGAAGGTCTTTAGCAAATGTTTCCTTTATGAAAATAAGTGATATTATAGCTAAAATTATAAAAGAAAATCCAATTATTAAGGTACTATTAATAAATCCTAAACTGTCCTTAATTGATTTAAAGATTATTACAATTAAATAAACTGAGCCCCTTACAAAATTAGGTAAAGTATTTACAACAGTTGATCTTATATTAGTTCCAAATTCTTCTGCTCCTATGGTTAAAAATAAAACCCAATATCCGCTTAAAATCCCTAAGGTTAAATTAAAAAAGTAAAATATCATTAAATTATGGCTTATGTAAATGTAAAAAAGTACATTTATAGAAAGTAATATAAGAAAGATAAAGATAGGTTTTTTTCTGCTTTTTAGTTTTTGAGACATTATCCCTGCTAAAATATCTCCTAATGAGACTCCTATATATCCTAACATTAAACTTATAGCTGGATTAGCTGTAAATCCCTTATTTATTGCTTGAGAAACTTCGGGAGAAAAAGTTAATAATATACTAAAAACAAACCATATCGGGATACCTACTACTAAAATTCTTATATACCTTAAAAAAAGCATAAACAGGTTTTTTATATATTTAAAAAATTCATTTGGGTTTTTCTTTTTATTTACTAAAAATTCTTTTTTAGTTATTTTATCTTTTTCTTTAAATATTTCACTTTCTAGGGTATTATATCTAAGGAGCAGTAATATTAGGCCTAAGAAACCGCCAATAAAATACATAGTTCTCCAATGAAATATAAAGGATAGTAGCGAAGCAAATATAGCACCTAATAAACCTAAAGCGGCTATAACTGTATTATAATATCCTCGTTTTTCTTTTTCTGCTAATTCAGAAACAAGGGTTATGGCACTGCCTAATTGTCCAGCTAGGCCTATCCCTGCTATAAACCTTAATATAGTATATTGATTTACATCTATTATAAAAGCATTAGCTATATTTGCTAAGGAAAAAGTTAGTATTGAACCAAACATGGAAAATTTTCTACCTATTTTATCTCCAATTACCCCCCATAAGATACCTCCTATTAGCATTCCTAACATTTGTATTGATAATATATTAAGTCCTATATTTGTTATTTGTTCAGGTGTTAAATTTAAATCTTTTAAACTACTTACTCTAAGGACTCCAAATAAAGTTAGATCAAAAATATCTACAAAATACCCTAAAGCTGCTACAAAAACTGTAAAATTTATATTAATTTTTTCTTTCTTCATAACATTTTTTTTTTAGAATTTAATTAAACCTAATTATTTTATTGATTTTTTAATAAGTCATTGGCTTTTTTAATGTTATTTATATTTTGGTTTATACTTTTTATGAATTCATTTTGGTATCCATTTAAATATATTGATTAATCCTGAAGTTATTCCTTTTAAAGTTTCATATGTTTTAATATCTATTTTTTTAGGATTTTCTGATTCCATTTCTGAAAATGATTTAGCTGTTGATATTATATCCTTATTTTTTAAGGTATTGCCTGCATTTTTAAACATAGAGAATATAGATTATGCTAAGGTATTAAAGATAGAGGTAGCTAATATTAAAAATGGTAATGATAATAAAGATAAAGTTTTTAAATTAGGGCCTATTAATTTAGCAGTAATGCCACCTACTAAAGCAGATAAAACTGGTTTTATAGCTTGGCTTATTTTTATATCCTCAGTATTGTTATTTACATTAAGTGTATCTTTAGCTGTGGTTATGAAATTACCATTTGGTAAAGGATTACTACTTGGTAAGGAGTTAGTATTTAGTATTGATCTCGTAGTATTCATTATATTTAGCATTCTTTAGTGATTTGTTTTTTTATTAATTTTTATTTTGCTCTTTTAGGAAGTATAAATATGATTTTAATATGAAATTTAGTAAAAAGAAACAATAGTTGTAAAATAAATGTAAAAAAATATATCAAAAATGAATTCTAAGTTTTTTATTTTTTAGTTTGGAATAGGTTATTTTAAAAACTTAATAGGATTAAAATTATAATAATTGATATAATAACAATACATTTTTGTTTTATGCTTGGTAGTATAATTTTTGCTATAAGGGTAGGGTTTAGTAAAATTAGGAGCAAATTGATAATTTTGAATATAGCTAAGTAATGTAAATGAAATAAAAAAAAAGTTTAAGTTATATTGTAAAAGTAATAAACTTATTGAGAAAAATGATAATATGACATAGTAAAATCTGAACATTTTTAAAGGTGTAATTTAATTATTGAGTATATTTTTAAGAAAGTAGGTTAAAAAAAATAGAGAATAATAAAATATGATATATAAATAACCGCTAGCCAAGGGTATCCTTATGGGATATTTAAGCGGAATATAAGTACTTGGCAAGTTAGATAAAATATGGATAAAAATAAATATTTAGAGTTATTAGAAATTTTATGCTGTCCTGAATGTAAAGGAGATTTAGAGTTTGTTGAAGATTATCTTTATAATGAAGATATTAATGATGAATTACTAAAGCAAATAAAAGGTAAAGAAATAAGTGGTTATAAATGTAATAATTGTAACTTATTGTATCCTATAATTGAAGAGATACCAATTTTTTTAGTAGATAAAGCTATAAAGTTAAATAAATAGTCTATGGTAATAGGGATAACGGGAATAGCTGCTAGTGGGAAAACTACTTTAAAAAAAATCCTTGAAAAGTATGATTATCAGGTGTATGATGTAGATGATTTTGTTAAAGATATATACAAAAAAAGGAATTATAAAAAAATAAGAGAATCAATAGCTAAATTATTTCCTGAGTGTACTAAAATTACTCCTAAAAGAATATTTCTAAATAGAAGATGTATAAGAGAAATCATTTTTAACGATGAAAAGAAGAGAAAGCTTTTAGAAGAGATTATCCATCCCATTGTTATAAAAAAAATAAAAAATATAATAAAAAAAATAAAAAAAACTAAAAAAGGGGATAAAAAAATATTCATAATTGTACCTTTATTATATGAAGCTAATTTAGAATATTTATTTGATGAAGTTTGGTTAGTTTATGTACCTATTAATATAGCTGTTAGTAGACTAGTTAATAGAGATAAAATTGATGAAGATTTTGCTTTAAGGATTATAGGTGCTCAACAATCTCAATCTATTAAGGCTAAAAAAGCTAATAAAATTATCATCAATGACTCTACTATTGAAGAACTTGAAAAACAAGTTTTAAAATTACTTTAAAAATTAATAAATTATGAATAAGATATTTTGGGAATTAAAGAATTATTTTTTAATTGGTTTTTATTTTATCTTTATATTTATATTTTTTAACTCTAATTTGCTATTTTTTGATTTGAAGCAAGTTTTAACAGATTTAGTTATTCTTATAATTTTTTATTTAAGTAGAATTAAACTTTACGCTATTTACAATAAAAAATTTGAGCTAAATTTTTTTTTAGTTTATTTTATTTTTATTTCAATTTTTAATAATCTAAATTATGTTTTATTAATATCTAATATAGCTTTGTTTTTTATTTTAATTGTAAAAATTTATAATACTTTTGAATATATTTATAAAAAAAATTACTCACAAAATATTTATAGAAAAAGTAAGGTGTTTTCTGATAGAGGATATTTAATTCAAGTTGAAAAAACTTTAGAAAAAGTAACTGATATTATCTTAGAAATAATTTTCTATAATGCTTCTTTATTGATTACAATTTCTATATTTTCTTATTTTCCTTTTATTAATAATTTTTATTTATTTTTATTTATTTTTGTAGTTTTATTTTATTTGTTAAAGAATTTTCTTTTTTATATATATAATATTATAATAAGAAAACTAAGTTTAGAAAGTTATATTTTAAATCTATTAATGGAGCAAAAGAAAATGTTTTCTAATTTTAGGATTGATTTATTTTTGTTTATAATGAATGTATTGTGGATCTATTTTATGGTAGCTGTTTTATATTATAGTAATTTGATTGGATTTCAAATATTTTTAACAATTATTTTAAATATTTTAATTTTTAATTTTATATTGAAGTATTTTGAGAATATAAATGAGGAGATATTAGAGTTGCTTAATTTATTTGTAGATGTATTAGAGCGTAGGGATAGATATACATTTGATCATTCTAATAGAGTGGCTTACTTTAGCTATTATTTAGCTAAGGAGATTAATTTATCTATTGATGAGATTGATTTAGTTTATAAAGCTGCTTCTATACATGATATAGGTAAAATTTTGGTTAATGATAGAATTTTAGAGAAAAAGGGAAAATTAACGCTTCAAGAGTTTGAAATAATAAAGCTACATGTTAAAGAACTTAAAAACATATTATTACCTATATATCCATTCTTTAGAGAGGTAATAGATGTAGCACAATTACATCATGAAAAGTTAGATGGTAGTGGTTATCCTTTTAGCCTTAAAGATAAACAAATCCCTATATATAGTAGGATTATAACTATAGCAGATATATTTGATGCCTTAGTACTTGATAGACCTTATAGACCAGGTTTTAATTATAATAAAGCTATTAATGTGCTCATTGAAGAAGCTAATAAAAATAAAATTGATAAATACTTAGTAAATGTTTTTTCTAATATTTCTTTAAATCCTGAAATATTTGAAAATATTAATAAGATTAAGTTTATGATTAGGAATTATCAAGTTAATTTAATTAAGCTAATTTCTAAGGGATTTTCTGATTTTATTGATGATATTACCTAAAATTATTGTTTAAATAATTTGCAAAGGGGATTTAAAAAAAAAATAGAATAAGAATAATGAAGGATTAATAGATTAAGAGGGGAGTTTTATTATGCGAAAAAAAAGAGCTGAAAAAAGAGAAATAAAACCTGATAGTATTTACGGTAGTGTTAGATTACAAAAATTTATAAATAAATTGATGTGGGATGGTAAAAAAGCTTTAGCTGAGAAAATAGTATATACAGCGCTAAATAAAATAGCTGAAAAAACTAAAAAAGACCCCTTAGAAGTATTCAATAAGGCTATAGATAACTTAAAACCAATATATGAAGTAAGACCTAGGAGAGTAGGTGGTGCTACTTATCAAGTACCTGTTGAAGTAGAAGAAGATAGAGCAGAAACCTTAGCTATGAGATGGATACTACAAGTTACTCGTGATATTAAAGGAGTTGGAATGGTTGATAAATTAGTTGATGAAATAATAGAGGCTTATAATAATGGTGGTAAAGCTATGAAAATTAGAGAAAATGTTCATAGGATGGCTGAAGCTAATAGAGCTTTTGCTCACTTTAAATGGTAAAATATATATAGATACTTAAAATAGATTAATAAACGAAGGTAAAATTATGGATAAATACAATTTGATATATGATATATACAAAGAAGATATAAGATTATCATTAGAAGAGTTATTTTTATATGCATGTGGAGGAAATAGTCATTACCCTGAATGGGCTCAAAATAAAATATTAAAGGAATTTTCACCAGCTGAGATTATAGCCACTGCTTCTAAGATGATTCAAAATGAAAATGTACCTACAGGTATTAAATACAATATATTCTTCTGGGTTTTGTATAACTTTGGATTGGGAGTTAATGCTGATAATGTTAAAGATTTAGTTTACAGTGCTTATAATTTTAACTGGCGAAAAACTCATTTACCTACTAATTTTGTTTCTCATATATTAAATGTTATAAATGATTATATAAATTATTATAATCAAAAAAATGAAGAATTAATAAAATTATATTCAAGAAGCAAACATGTGGATTATATAGTTCAAGAAGAATAAAAATTAGAGGTTAATAAGGAAAGAAATTAAATATCAGAAGGAATTAAATATTAAAGGAAAACCGCTCGCTGGGTTGAATAGCGGAATATAAATTTCCCAGCAAAAAATATAAAAACTATGGCAAACCCTAAATTTAAATTATCTCGTTCAAGAGTTAGACATAGAAGAAATAATGCTGAAAAAATAGATTTAAATAGATACTCTAATTATTCTAAATCAATTTGTTCTAATTGTGGGAATCCTAAATTATCTCATTTTGTATGCCAGTTTTGTGGCTATTATGACGATAAATTAGTAATTAATCCTGAATTAACAAGAAAATATGTAAGATCTATTTTTTACAAGAAGAATTATTCTCATAGTGAGTAATAAGATGGTGAGTAATAAGGTATAGCAGGTAAATAAAATATTATATATACATAGAATAAAAAATGAGTTGTGTTTCTTTAATTAGTATAACTCCAATTGGGGAATCTGAAAGTGTTAGTGAATATGTGGCTAAAGCTGTAAATGTTATTGATAATGAGTCTAAGCTAAAGGGATTTAGATATGAATTAACGGCTATGGGGACTATCCTTGAAACTCCTAATCTAAAAGATTCATTAGAAGTAATAGAAAAAGCAGTTAATGAGGTAAATAATTATATAAAATCAAAGCAAAACAAAGAGCCAAGATTAAGTATATTAATAAAAATAGATATAAGGCAAGGGGAAAATAGAATAAAAACCAAAGTAGATAACGTAAAAAATAAACTAAATAAATAGAAGAGGATTTTATGGATGAAATATGGAATCTTTATGAAATTGAAAAATTCTTAGATCAGTTAGATCAAAAAATATTAACTTTAAGGGAATTAAAAGAAAAGGGACAATTAGCTAATCCAGAAGAACTAAATATCTTAGAAATTAAA
>Ga0197142_1001963_pt1 | contig 18457 bp, 12 predicted proteins | sample GBS60_MetaG_FD_148614 | JGI IMG/M metagenome (GOLD analysis project Ga0197142, IMG submission 148614) | Sediment microbial communities from Great Boiling Springs, Gerlach, Nevada, United States - GBS 60_MetaG | ecosystem: Environmental > Aquatic > Thermal springs > Hot (42-90C) > Sediment...
CTGTGCCAGGGGGCGGCGAATTGCGGGTCGAGCTGAAGCGCCTGCTGGAAAGCGGTGATGGCCTCGTCATAGCGGCGCAGGTCAAGATACACGTTCCCCAGCCCGTGCCAGGGGTAGGCGAATTGCGGGTCGAGCTGAAGCGCCTGCTGGAAAGCGGTGATGGCCTCGTCGTAGCGGCGCAGGTCAGCATACACGTTCCCCAGCCCGTTCCAGGGGGCAGCGAATTGCGGGTCGAGCTGAAGCGCCTGCCGGTAAGCGGTGATGGCCTCGTCGTAGCGGCCCTGCTTACGATGGCAGTCACCGATATTGGCATAGGCCCATTTATACGCGGGATCAATCTCCAGCGCACGGGTGTAATGGTGAATTGCCTGATCATACTGTCCTTGGGCTTCGTACACCAGCCCCAGCCCGTTCCAGGGGGCAGCGAATTGCGGGTCGAGCTGAAGCGCCTGCCGGTAAGCGGTGATGGCCTCGTCGTAGCGGCGCAGGTCAGTATACACGTTCCCCAGCCCGTGCCAGGCGTAAGCATTCTGTGGGTTAACTTCCAACGCCTTCTTGCGATTTTCCAACGACTGCTGGTACTTCCTTAGTTTCGCTTGCACTGCACCCAGGGCATTGTAAAGCGCAGAACTGACACGACCCAAGCGAAGAGCTTTCTGGTAGGCATCCTCGGCGGCCGGAGAAGCCTGTGCATCAACGATAAGTCCCGCTTCTCCTCGCCAAACCAGTTGGTCGCCGAGGTCTTCATACGCTTCGGCCAGGTGGTCGCGCAGAACCTGACCACCGGCAGGGAGACCTTGTTCGGCTTGGTCAAGGGCGGTCATTGCTTCTGCATAACGCTGCTGGTAGTAGTACAGTCGCCCGCGCTGCCAGCGTAGGATGGCGCGCCGTTCAGCCTCGCCGTCACCCGCCAGATAGCCACGCTCGGCCAGGCGTTCTAGCTCGCTCAGGCCGGTGGCTGCTGCTTCATTACGCAGACTTGTGAGCGTTTGCAGGGCTTCCAGCCGCCGTTTGCCACGAGCGCTCAGCCGCTTCCGCCAGCGCCCGGCCTCGGTCAGCAGACCTCGGCGCAGGTTGTCGTTATAGGCCAGCGCCTCGACGAAACGGGGGATCAGCCAGCGCCAGGCGCGCTCTTCGTCAAGCCAGAAGAGGTAGTCGCTCAGTGTGAGTGTGGTGGTGAGATAGTCGTCATCGGTTAAGCGCTCTTCAATCAGATCGTAGTCGGCTGCGATCCGTTCCAGCCGCTCTTCTAACACGACCACCCCTCGTTCAATTAGGCGTTGCACGCTAGGATCGCTCAGTTGGGCGTCCTGACGCAGGTATGCCTCGAAAAATGCCTGGGGGTCGTCGTGCAGGCGGGCTTCACCGGCGTATACCGAGGCATAAGCGCGTTCCAGGCGGCGTAGTTCATCGTTTACATTGAAGCCTGTCGCATCAGTAGGGGTGAGCATTCCCTGTAACACAGCGCGGTCGCCGCGGGCCAGGGCGATGGCGTAGAGGGCGTAGCGGTCGGCAGTGGTTACCGCGTGCAACAGATAACGCTCGGTCATCTGGTCAACGATCTGCTGCGCGGGGGTGTCTTTGTCGCTATGACCAACGATGTTTTCCAGCGCAACGCCCTTCTGCCACATTGCGGCTGCCAGTACGATTGCCAGCGGGATGCCACGGGTTGTCTGCCGTATTGCATCCACAGCGGTATTGTCAAGCGGACGCTCTGGGACAGTTGCTGCGAAGTAGGCGGCTACATCATCGCGGGCCAGTTGGGTGACGTTCACCGGCACAAGGCGACGCGGCCACTCTTCGGCGTACCCTTTGAAGTAGGTGTCTCCGTAGCGGCGACTATTGACCAGATCATTGCGCCCACTGAGCACCCAAAGCACGTGTGGCCCGCTGTTCCGTATAACCAGGCGCAACCAGGGGTCAACTGCGTCTACTACTTCGTAGGTGTCCAGCACGACGAGCAGCGCACCACGCCCGGCTATCCGCCGGAGACCATCAGCCAACGCATGGGCCAGGTGTTCGAGCGGATTGACGAAGAGGTCGTAGGTGTCGGCCCCCATTCGAGCACGCAGCAGATCGGCGAGGCGCTGGCGCAGACCGACCGCTGCTTCTGCGCCAATCTGAATGCCGGCCTCCAGAAAGGCTTTAGCTAGTTGTTCACCGCTGTTGCCGATGGACAGACCTGCCAGCGACGACCCGACGCGGAGAATCTTTGCCAGCGCCGTAGCGCCGGCACTGCGCAACTCTCGCAATTCGGGGCGTTCGGTGGCGCTATCCAGAACCTGGTGAGCAGTCTGCTCGGCGCTGGCGCGCCGCTGCTGCCTCTCGTGGTAGGCGGTAAAGTGTCTTTGCCAGTCTGTGCGTTGCATCTGCGCCGTGTGAACAATAACGTCAAACACCGTCTCTGGTGCGATAGCATCGTGGCCAACCTGCAGCGCGGGGAGACGGCGACGGGCCTCTTCCCAATCAATCCACAATGTATGGATCGGACACCACAAAGAGTGTTTCTCGGTCGCAATATCGCAGAAGCGCCGTGAAAGCGTGCTTTTGCCGATACCGCCGTCGCCGTAGACGAGAAAGACGTAGGGCAGGTTTTCACCGGAAGGTGGATTTATCGTTTCGCTCAGCGCATCCCGGAATCGTTTCTGCTCTTCAACCCGACCAAAGAAGGGCTTACCGTTGACCAGAATGGTTTGGTTCGTCATAGCGGGGTCATTCCTCTGGTAATGAACAGGGTACGTTGTGTAACCTAAACCATGCGTTTAGCGCGCCATCAAATGCCCAGGTTCATCATCTGATGCCGTTTGCCGTGATGTGGGCGAGCGTTCTGTCACCTCTCATCATTATAGCCGGTTGTTAACGTGATTGCCGGAAAAGGGAGATAGAAACACGACACCAATGCACGTTACGCCCTTGCTGGCGGCGCCCCTGCCTCGTGGGGTTTTCCAGAGAACGCGGGGGCCGACAGTGTGCGCTGGGTACCCCCCTACCCCCCGCAAGCGGGGGAGGGGAATGGGGGGGTAGGGGGTATCGCAGCTTTCTAATCCCACGCTGCCGTTTTTCCTATATTCATCAGCTTGTGGTATCCTGATGCAAACAGCGTTACACGGAGGTTTGGCAATGCTCGAGCGCGTGGCGGTTCTGTACAACCCCTTAAGCGATGCTTCGATCAAGCTATCGCACGAACTCGCCGACTGGCTTACGGCGCGTGGTGTGAAAGCGATACGTGGCGTATCGCAAGAATTTCGCGACCAACCGCACCTGGTCGCCGATTGTGATTTGATGATTGCGCTGGGTGGTGATGGTACCGTCTTGCGTGCGGCCCGGCTCTGCTTTCCGCATAATATTCCGGTTTTGCCGGTAGCGCTCGGTCACCTTAGTTTTATGGCCGAGATCGGCCCCGACGAAGTATACACGAGTTGTGAACAACTGATGAACGGCGGTGGCTGGTTCGATGAACGAACGCTGGTGCGGGCACAGCTTTGGCGGAATGGGCAGAAGCTCGGTCAGTATACGGCCCTGAACGAGGTGGTGATTTCGCGCCGTGATCTAAGTCGGATCGTGAATGTTTATGTGACGATTGACGATAGCCCGATTACAACCTATCACGCCGATGGTGTGATTGTGGCAACCGCGACCGGTTCAACCGCCTACGCGCTGGCCGCCGGTGGGCCAATTGTTGATCCGCGCTCACAGGCACTAGTGCTAGTGCCAATTGCAGCGCATTTAACCCATATTCCCTCGATGGTTTTACATGAAGATGCAGTGGTCACGATGCAGCTCCGTTCAAGACACCATGCCCTGCTGGCAATAGATGGGCGCGAAAATATTGATCTGATTGAAGGAGATGAAGTCATTGTGCGACGTAGTCCACAGGTCTGTACGTTCGTCAGGCTCCGGCCGAGTAATCAATTTTACAGCCAACTGGTGGCGCGTTTGCGCCGTTCCTGAAATGATGAACGGTTCCCGTGTCGGTGAAGCAGGCTTTGTAGCAGATGTAAGGAGTATGTAGCGTATGATTGCCTATACGGGCGCTACAGTGAGTGCGCGCATTAATGCTCCCCTGGAAGCGCTTTGGGAGCTGGTGAGTGATGTTGAGCGCCATCCCCAGATTGCCGGTAGCGGAGAAGTTCAGGCAGTGACTATTCGTGATGGACGGCCACTGACTGTCGGTGCAGTGTTTGAGTCACAGCAGTATATGCGTGGTATCCATTATGTGACGGCGAATCGGGTCGTGATTTGGGATCCACCCTACCGTTTTGCCTGGCGAGTTGGTTTACCGGCTGCACCGGGTATCGCGCAGATATGGATGTTTCGTTTGCAACCAGAAGCAAACGGGACGCGCGTCACCAATGGAGTGGCGTTGGTGTATGCGCTGCCGACTTTCTTTCCGTTTTCGTTGTTGCGCAAGAAGATAGGGCAAGGTTACGCCGATTCGATGACTCCGACCCTCGCAAATCTGGCCCGGATGGTGAATGCACCACCGCCCGCAGATGTGCAGGTAGTCACCGAGCCACCCGCTGAGCTAACGGCAATGCTGCCCCCCTTGCTCATACCGGGGGCAACGATGCTTGCAGCGGCACTGGCGGTTGTAGCGGCAGTGCTGGCGGTATGGCGACGCTGGCGGCAGCAGGTGTAGGTACGAATGTCCGCGTTATGGCAATGGAATGCCGGGGGTGGTGCTTCCACCACGCGCACCACCGCCGGGATAAAGCGAACGCTCGGCGACAAGCGGTTGATTGCTGCGCACAATCGTCGCTACTGCTGTTTCGCCCGGAAATGCCTCGTGTAGTGCCAGCGTATACCTGGCGCTAGCCGGAATTCGGACGCTCAGGTTGGTTTTAGTACCATCACCAAAAATGACTTCCACGGTGACAATGCTTGTGAGCGGACTCACGTTGTGTAAGCAGAGGTAGTAGCTTGCATCACTGGTGCGCCCATCAATAAAGGCCCAGCGGTAAGCTGGTGCACGTACTCCGGTACTAATCGTTCCGGCAGTCCCACCTGCGAAACTCATGACCCGTTCAACCGCCACCGGACGGTCAGCAATCACCTCGGTAGCAATTCCGAGACTGGGCACAACTTCATTGACATCAATCGCGAGTTGCGCTCTTGGCGGGATTGCATAGCGTCGAGTAGCAGCAACGCCGGTAGGCCCACGGAACATGGCTTCGACGTTTGTTGGTTGGTTGTTCGGATTCAGAACCAGGAACTGCGTGCGAAACTCTCCCTCGGTAGTACCCTCGGCGAACAGCCAGCGGCGTGAGAGTGTATCAATTCCGCGTCCGGTATGCAAGCCGCTCCCGCCATTACCGAACCGCATCGTGCGTTCAACCGCCACCGGTTGATCGGCAATCACGCGCATGCCAAAGTGGGCGTCAGCCAGCGGTCGGCTTCCGTCAGGGAGGGTTATATCGTGTACCGAGACGACCAGGCGGTTTTGAGCGCCGATCTGTACCTCTTGCTCGAAGACGGTACCATCACGACGCATGTACGTGATCTGCGCTCTGGTCGTGCTGGGTTGGGGATTGAAAATAATCAGATAGGTTTGAGTTTGATTGGCCGTGCTTCCCTCGGCAAAGTACCAGACCCGCGAGAGGCGATCGATGCCTGGCCCGCTATCAATATCGGTGGTTAACGCCATTGATCGTTCAGCCAGGATCGCCTCGTTTGCTTCAACGACTGCCGGTAGCGAGTTAGCGGCAGGCGCAATCTCATTGATATTCAGGTCGGCCCTCCCACCACCGGGCACTTGTAGTTCGCGCACGATAGGTTGACCGGTAGCCGGAAGCAGTGTGATGCGGGCAGTAGCCGGACGAGTGGCCGGATTGTATAAACTCAGACGCTGGCTATAGCCTGCGGTGTTACCTTCGGCAAAATACCAGCGAGCACGAACGGTTGTGGTGTCGATGCGTGTGCGCAATAGCGGCAGCAGTTCGCGGAATGCCGGATAGGGATCAACCGCCGTGCTATTGATTTCAAAATGACCGGCAATGGCAGGACGTAATCCGTCACCGCCAGCTTTCGGTTGTAGAGTGGTAGGCGCAATGTTGTAGGTTTGCGTCAGCCATGCCAGCAGTGCCACCAGCCGATCCTGAGCTGCCGGTGTTGGTGGTTGGTCGGCAGGGGTGAGCAGAGCGATCTGGACATCGGCATCGCTGCCGCTCACCTGTCGCACCAGCGATGTCGGCCCGCCTAGGCGGCCTTCAAACAGATTACCTTCGCTATCAATGAGGTAGTGGTAAATGAGATCATCCCAATCAAGCACGTTCGTCTGATAGACAAGCAGGGCACGCAGGTAAGCCAGCGTAGTGGCCGGGGAAACATCAACGGCCAGTTGGTGAATGACTATTCCTTGTGGATCACGACGATCCGGGCGTGCTGCGGCCGGTTGTGCCCAATCAGCACGGCTGATCTGGAGGGGTCGCGGGGTTAGTACCGGTTGACCAAACAGTATTGGCCGTTGCGGTAGGCCAGCGGCAAAGATTGGCGGCGTGATCTGGGTTGCCAGATATGACACAGTTACCTCATTAAGCACGGCTGAAGCACGTGGGATCTGGCTGGTGAAGATAGCGCGTAACTGGAGATAGCGGGTATCTTCTGGTAGCGCTAGCGGCGCAGCGGTTGTAAACGCATCTGGATCGGCAGCCGGCGGTTCATCAGCGACAACCAACGGCAACCACGGTCCCCAACCATCATCACCATTGCCGGGTGGGCTTGAGCGGGCGCGCAGTTCAAGCCGCAGCGCAGTTCCCGTTACCAGATCGGCGCGCCAGACGGCGCCAGCCGCATTGGTAGCAAACGCAGTAGCAAACGGCGCCGAGATAAAGCTACCCTCACTGACGTCGGCAGCTAGGCGCAATTCACCACCGGCATTGTTCGTGACCAGCAGCCCGTTTACCTCACCGGCAGTCCAGTCTTTCACGCTGCTCAAGCGCCAGCTTGATACCTGAGCCATATCAGTTACCGGGTGGGCGGCAACCGGCAATACCCAGGTCAGTATTCCGGCCAGGATGACGAGCAGACTAATACTTGGTGCCGTTCGTTGGTTCATAGATCATGCCCTGCTGCTAAACCGTCGATTGTGCTCTGTTGATATAGGGCTACGGTGCCGGACGCACTGCACCGTTAAACGCCCCTTTATAGATATTAGCCGAATCGTACAACATCCAACCGCTTGCTGCTTCAGGTTGCTCTTCAGTCGCATTAATCTGAGCGCGCACCTCAGCCGGTCCGTACTCGACCACAACCGGTGCCCACGGATCGGTATGATCTTGCAGCCACGGACGCTGCCGACCATAGCTGGCTGCCATCAATTGACCACCTTTCCGCACCGCAATCTGAATGGTCTCATACGGGTACTTCACCGGTACGGCAATGTTGTCTAATCCGCTCCACCATAACGACGGGTACGGCATTGGACAAACGTAGTCGGTGTGCTCACCCATCCGCGTCATATCTTGCGCAATGGTTAGTGACGGACCGTTCACTACCCGCCCGAATATATCAACCGACATGAAGGCGCCAGCAGCATTGACAGCCTGGTGAGCGCGTTGCATAAATTCGAGAATCACCTCGTACATTCGGCCCGGATTACCAACAGGATCAATTGGTTCGCTGAATAAGAGCTTATCACGAAATTCATCCCTGGTTCCAAACCAGTCAGGGAAGCGGATGTAATCAAAGTTAATCTCATCAAAACCCATCTGCGCGGCTTCAACTGCCAGGGCAATGTTGTACTCCCAGACATTCTGATTGGTTGGATCAAGATAAGCGTAGCGAATCCCCGGTCCGGGATAATCGGCGTACACCTCGCCGGTTGAGCGCAGACGAATCGACCATTCAGGTCGGGCATCCGATAGCGCATTATCGTGTGAGAAGAGCTGAACACGGGCAATCGTGTAGATGCCGCGTTCTTTCGCTTTGGCAAGAATTGATCGGAAATCAACTCTAGGTGTACTGAGTCCTAATTCCTTTACAAGCGGCACCTGTGAATCGTAATAGACCATACCTAGGTCGTCACGCAGATCGCTTTTGATGTCGATGATCAGCGTGTTAAGTTCGGTGCGGTCGATTAAATCCAGGAAACGATCAACTAATCTTGGCACTGAAGCGACCGCTGCCGTGATATAGATACCACGCACGTAGAAAGGTTCCAATTCGATCTGCTGCGGCATATTGCCTGGCTCAATTGGAATCACCCGCTTGGCATATCCTGGCGCTAACACTTGCACAAATCCGCGTTCGGGCAAGTTGGGTAGCCGGAAACGGCCTTCAATACTGTCGTTGATGCGCACAAACGTCACAGCAGTAGAAGTGAGTGTTTCGGTGGCAATAATCGCTGCATTCTGAACAGGCTTTCCGGTGGTGGCGTCGATTAATTGCCCAAAGAGAGTGTCCGGTCTGATGGCGACGTCAAGTGTTGTCGTGCGGGTAAACGGTTGCGTAACCGTCGCAAAACCATCCGCTTCGACGATAATCTCACCGGTTTCTGTTACACCGCGCAATACGTAACGCCCCTCGGCATCAGTTGTTACACTCAGATCGGATAGCTTGACCGTCGCCCCTGCTACCGGTTCACCCGTATACACATTGGTCACCTGACCGCGCAGGATATTAGGGCGGAGCTTAACATCAAAGGTTGTTGTCCGCGAGAGTGTCTCGCGAACCGGTTCATACTCATCAGCACGTACCGTAATACTAAACGTCTCCGGCACATCAGTTAACGTATATTGTCCATTCTCGTTCGTCGTGGTAAGTGGTGGTTCTGTATCGTTCAGGATGACTTCAGCATTGCGAATGGGTTGGCCGGTATAGGCATCAATGACCTGACCAACGAGCGTATTGGGGCGTAAGGCAGTGGTGATAGTTACGGTCAATGCGCCACTTACACCAACACCGGGTTGTTCGGCCAGTGGTAAACTTGTCGGTTCGTAAGCCGGTGCCTGTAACACCAGTGTGTCTTCAGGTCGCCAGCGTTCGGTCTGAAAGCGGCCCTGATCATCAGTGGTTAACATCAGATCCCCGATGGATACTGTTGCATTGGGAACCGGTGCACCAGTGTAAGCATCAGTTACGATACCGGTCAATACAATAGGTTGCGACGTACAACTGATTAGGAATATTACGCAAAGAATGCAGATCGACCAGAGGCGAATAACTCGCCGCGCAAATAACACCATGGTTCACGGGCTCCTTTAGTTAGAATGAGGGACCGGTCAAAATGTGTACCAGTCAGGGGTATCTTAAGAGGCTCACAGGCGGCTGTCAAGTGAGAAGAGAGATGGTCAGGACTGTTTAAGGTTTTACCTGATCCAACAGAGGTTCAATAGGGAGGGATAGGAAGAGCGCAATACTCACTTCCTTCGCCGTGTATGCGGTGGCGCGCAGGGGTCCTGTCTCAAGATGATAAACGCCCCAGATGCTCGCTCTCGCTTACACGAGGATGATGATACGAGGGAAGGAGTCTCTCTTTCTTATCATGTGCGAAGCAGCGCACATTGCATCTGATTCGGCTAGGTTCTTAGCGCATTCCTACGGTTGCTCTTGATTGACCATTCTGGCAAGCGATTGCTCAACCACGACTTCGTAGATGAAGTGAGCTTCCTGTTTTCCTTTCAACCGAACTGCGCCCAGTTCACGCAGGGGGTAAGGTGATTGATCGGCAAGCACGTGCGCCAAATGTGATGAAACAATGATCTGACCGGCCTGGGCAATGCTGCATAGTCGCGAAGCAGTGTTCACCACATCACCGATCAAAGTATAGTCTTGGCGCTGTTCTGAGCCGATATTGCCCACAACTGCTGAACCGTAGCCGATCCCGATGCCCATTCCGATCTGGAGGTTTAATTCTTCCTGCCATATCTTGGACAGGCGGGCAAAAGCTTGTTGCATGGCAACTGCCGCCAGTATCACGCGCTGAGGATCATCTGGGTGACTGATAGGGGTTCCGAAGACACCGATCAAGCCATCGCCGAGAAACTTATCGATCGTGCCATCGTAAGCGTAGAGCGCTTCGGTCATTGCAGTGAAATAGCGATTGAGAATGCGCTCAACCAGAATGTGGGCATCTATCTGTTCGGTTAAAGTAGTAAATCCTCGCATATCGGCGAACAGTACCGCTACCGTCCGTTCGGTCGGAGTACCGAAATCGCTCCCGGCGCTAAGCAATTGCTCGGCAACTTGTGGTGATACATAACGACGGAAGACGCTACGTACCCGTTCACGTTCTTGCTTTTCAAGCTGTTTGATAGCACTAATATCGCGAAATACAACGACTCGCCCTAATGCTTTTTTATCAACACTTTGCACAGGTGCAATGCTCACACTAAAATGCAGGTCGGGTTTCGGTTCTATCTCAATAGTGGTTGGTTCAGAACGGCTCAGAAATGGGAGAATAGCCTGAAAAGTTGGAAAGTGATCGACAATCTGTCCCCGGTGCGTTTTTTGATCGATCTGTAATTGATGGTGGGCAGCCGAATTAGCCAACAACAAGCGCCGTTCAGAGTCAATTAACAGGATCGGGTCGGTGGCACTCTGCAAAATAGCGTTGAGGGTCGAGCGCTCATCATTGACAACCCGGTAGAGACGGCTATTTTCCAATATTTGTACAATCAGACTGGCAACCGTCGTAGTTAGCTCCAATTCGGCGGGTTGAAGGGGTTCACGCTGGCTGACATCGAGACAGATGACCCCTTGTGTATGTTGCTTTACTTTGAGTGGTACTAATAAGATGGTTTTCAACTGACGAGCCGCGAAAAACGATTGTAACGGTGTCAGGTCAGATTGTTCTGCTACGTTCACATAGCGCGGTTGATTTAGCCTGGCAATCTTCGCGGCAAGGTACGGATGTCGTTGGAGCAGTTGACGAAGTTCAGCGTCGTTGGGTGCTGATCGACCACTTAAAGCAACGATCGTATCAGCAGGCTGTGGACCAAACAGAATCATCGCCGCCTGTTCTACTTGAAAAATCTGTGCCACTGCCGCAATAATGCGTTGCAGGTTAGAGGGAGCGATAAACTGCGCGGTTAAGGCAATTGATAGCCGATTGATGTCACTCAATTGTTTAATTCGGCGCTGTTCACTCTCGAACATGCGGGCATTGCTGATGGCAATCGCTAACTGGTTAGCCACTGCCTGAAGAATTGCTTCATCGTTTGAGCTGAAAGCACCGATGTGTGGACTGCGTACCTCGATGGTACCAAATACTTCACGGGCCAGGAGCACTGGAATGCTCAGCGCCGATCGCATCTGTGCTTCACCGGGTAATAACGGTGTAAATCGCGCATCTTGCGACAAATCGTCGATCCGAAGCGGTTCGTGATGGCGGTAGACCCAACCAATGAGCCCTTGCTCTACACCGAACGTCAACGTCGTTGAAACAGTTCGTTCTGAGCTAGCGAGGGCCTTCAGCACAAACTGATTGTGCTCATATAATGTGAGTGCCACTAGTGGGTACTGAAACTGGTGATGGAGTATTTGCACCAACAGCCGACTCAACTGATCCATCTGCATGAGTTCAGAGAGCATCTGGTTGAGTTCGTTGATTTGGCGCAGCTCTTCGGCGCGTTTCGCTAGCAGCTCTTTTTGTTGTTCGCTTAACCGGTAGAGGCGGGCACTCTCCAGTGCAACGGCACTCTGGGCGGCAACCGATGAGAGTAGTTCGAGATGTTCATTCGTAAAATAACCTGGGGTATGGTGTACCAGGGTGATAACGCCCCAGGTACGGTTATCGCGAATGATCGGCATTGCCGCTACTGAACGCACTTCCTGGTGATAGTCGGATGTTGCCAGCCAGCGCGAGTCAAGACGAGTATCCGTAATCAGTATCGGGCTGCGCTGACGTAACGCGGCGCCGGCCACACCATAGCGCACAATGTCCTGTAGTTCTGTTGAGGCCGGATGCTGACTGCTCGAATAGAGTAAGATTTTATCTTCAATGAAACCGGTTAAAATAATACTGGCCCGAATCGCACCAACCGCGTCGGCCAAGTGGTTTAAAAACCGAGTCAACAGCACATCCAGATCAATACTGGCGCCCAAGTCACGCGATAGATGCAAGAGTAATTCGGTTTTTCGCTGCTCTTGCTGAAGGCTACGTTGTGCTCGCTGGAGGCGTAACAGAGCACGAACCCGTGCTACCAACAGGTTGTAATCGACCGGTTTGAGCAGAACATCATCGGCGCCAGCATCGAGATTGCTGATACTGGTGTTGAGATCGGCGTGCGCTGATACAATGATGATAGGGATAAACGGTTTTGTGCGATCTGCCTTGATGCGTCGCGTAATTTCGGCGCCGTCAACACCGGGAAGCGCTAAATCGAGCAGGATTAAGTCAGGGGTGATAAGTTGCAGAAAACTTAACGCTTCCTCACCCGTTGTCACCACCGACACCCGAAACCCATGCCGGCTGAGGATGACTTGAAAAATACGCCGGATGTCGTTGTCATCTTCAACAACTAGAATGTGGGCAGGCTCGGGCATACACATCCCCCCTGAGCGGTTCTCCCCTTCAGTATAGCACAGATACAGGTCTGCTCGATGAAAAATATGACATATCGCTGCTGGTGGAGCGAGGGAAAGAAACACGGTAGCTTACTGATTGATTGAAGTGTGGTATAGAAAGTCCAGAGCAAAAATGTTCTTGTGCGCCTTGCCGCCTGGACTAACAATGTGTTAATAACGATTGAATATTATGTGTGTAAGGATGTATTCCTGGCCGGTCTGCTATGGCATGCTAATGTAGTTCAATATAATATAGTGCTCAACGTTTACAGACAACGAGACTTTCAGAACACAGCCCTCTTTTTTCTCCTCATTGGCGTTCATCTTCATCCTACGTTATTCTGCCGGCAATCAGTATCGGCCCTGTAGGTCCATCACTCCCAGGGGATGGTTCAGCCGTGATTGCTAGAGTACTGCCGTCAGGCACTCTCGCTGCCGGTAATCGAATGATGCCGTAACCACTTGTATCAATAGTGAAGACTCCACCACTCACCGGCGCTGCATTCTCTTCAATGACCCAGAGTTGATAGACTTGATTCTCGGTCAACGGAGGTAGTGCAGCTATTAACAGCAGCTCTCCAGTTGGATCGAGATATACTGATCCCTCACCAGTATCACCCTGAAGCGATGCAAGCAGCACTGGATCAACGAGTACCGTCGCCAATTGTTGGGATGCAGCTTGAGCAGTCGCGGCTAGGGCTTGCGCTTGATCGCGTTGTTGAATAGCAGTTGTCAACTGACTGTGCAGGTTGTTGATATATCCAATGAGACCAAACACGGCAATAATAAGTGCAGTTGCCAGACTGCCAAGTCCTATTAACCAGGGTTGCCGCGAATGTGGGAAGAAATGCTTCTGCTTTGACTCTATCCTCTGGCGACCGAGTGCGTAATCAATCGTTCGTTGACGCCATTCGGGTGGTAGAACTGGTCGTTCCAGGGCAAATGGCAACAAATCAGCAGCAGCACGTAATTCGGCCAGAATCTTCTGCAATTCTGGTCGTTCTGACAGCAATTGTTGTACTTTGGCTCGTTCTGCCGGTTCGAGTGCATCAAGGGCGTAAGCTGTCAACAAGTCAACTATTTCGTCGGAATACTCCGGTGAAGACTCCATTGCCTTACTCCGCAAGCGTGCGCAAAAGCTCACGCAATTTCGATAAACCAAGACGTAGTCTGGTTTTAATGGTTCCAAGGGGTTCGCCAAGTTGTTTGGCGATCTCTGTTTGGGTCATACCACCATAATAGGCCATCTCAATTGCCTGACGTTGAGTTGGTGGCAAATCAGCCAGGGCTGCCTGGACTGCTTGACGTAAAGCTCGCTGCTCTAGGTCTTGTTCAACACCTGAGCTGTTGGGTAAGGGGTAAGCCGCTTCAATTCCTGTCAGCTCACGATTACGAGCCCGTTCTCGTTTGCTACGGAGCGTATCAATTGCGCGATGACGGGTAATGCCAATAATCCATCCGACAACTGCTCCTGACTGGTGACGAAATCCACCGGCTGTCTGCCAAATGTTTTGGAAGACATCTTGCATAACCTCTTCAGCGGTTTGCCGATCTCCTGTAATGCGGAGTGCGATGGAATATACTAACGAAGCATACCGATCGTACAATTCGCCGAGTGCAGCTTCATCGCGCTGCACGATTAAGTCTATCAGTAATTCATCAGTCAGGTTAGGTAGACCGGTATCTTCAGATTGTCGCGGCGGCATTAGGCTCGAAACCTTTTTCTTTTCAGTATATCTGCAACGCTGTATTATAACGAGTTGGCTAAGATACAATCTAAACCGCCATCCACATGGACTCTCCCTGCTGTGCGTCTTACAGACGTACATGAGCCTGCCAGCAAATAGGCTGGCAGGCTCGGCTGGCATATTACTCGAAGTTGTTTAGAATACTCTTGTGTATGGTTCCGTTCGGTCAGACTTCACACCGCCAAGGGCACGCATGATCTGATCAGCAGTGGGTGCCATGACCGGGCCAATAAAGCCTTGTCCACCCTGGAGGAATGGTGCAAGTGTCGGAACAGCATCGGATACATTGTAGTAAATCGGTAACGGCAATGGCAGATTATTCGGAACAAATCCGCCAATTTCACGGATTAGAGCCAAGTGCTGCGCTTCACTGCAAGCATGCTGTGCAGTGGTACCTGCCAGGCGGTCGGCCCCTAACTCGGCAAAGCGACGAGTGGCGGCCAGATATGCTCCCACGAAGGCCGTTTCTGCATCAGCTCCTACCTTAACAAAGAGGGCCGGATCGCGCAGCAGATTAGCCGGAACGTAAAACTGGTTCGTCAACGCCCGCCCACCGTTGCTGACCAGGAAATCAAGATGATACTTCTCGGCATCGAGAGCAAACTTGAGGTAGAGGATGTCCTCTTCGTCGAGTTTGAATTGGGCTGAGGTTAAAGCTGCGTAGTAGAAGGTTGTTGCTAATGTCTCGGCAGTTGCGGCCAGATTTAAGATAAGCTGCGGATCATCTTTGCGGTCATGATCGGCTGATGCTGGCTGGATTCCAAACAGATTCGCAAAGCTTGCAACCACTAAGCCACCACCCAAACCGGCAATGCCCTTCATTAGGCTACGACGTGAGAAGACTCCTTGCTTTGTGTGTTCTGCTGTCACGGTGTTACCTCCGCTTTCAGATTGCTAACAGTACATACCGACGCATGTACCTTCACTAAATCTCTGCGAAGGTTTTACGTTTTTGGATCTCAGAGTGGACAGGGATTTTTTTGCCTGTTTTTGGCAGGTGGGTGTCGTTAATGCAGCATGGCCGCCATTGCTACAGTATGGGCATGAATATCAACCGTATCGACGATCTGGCGGGCATAGCCACCGGCCATGGCGATGGCAATTGGCACACCTGCGGCCTGACAGAAAGTAAAGACCAATCGATCACGCTCGGCTAAACCGGCTTTGGTCAGGCTAAGCCGACCCAGGCGGTCATCGTAGTACGGATCGGCGCCGGCCAGATAAATGATCAGTTCGGGGCGGGCGCTTGCAAAGACCTGGCGAATACCCCATTCCAGTGCATCGAGGTACGCGGTATCGCTGGTTGCATCGGGAAGAGCAATATCCAGATCGCTCTGCTGTTTACGGAACGGAAAATTGTTGGCACCATGGATCGAGAATGTGAAGATCGTCTCGTCGCCAGCTAAAATAGCGGCTGTCCCATCACCCTGATGCACGTCACAATCGATAATCGCGATCCGCTGCGCACGACCTTCAGCCTGCATTGCTCGCGCTGCTACAGCCGCATCGTTGAAGACGCAGTAGCCAGCACCGGCGTCCGAAAAAGCATGGTGGGTGCCGCCTGCCAGATTGACCCCAACCCCTTCGCTAAGAGCGACACGACAGGCAGCTATGGTTGCTCCTGCCGAACGTCGTGAACGCTCGACCATTTGTGGCGACCATGGGAAACCGATCCGGCGTAGTTCAGCACTCGTTAATTGACCATTCAATACCCGCTCAATATAGGCCGGATCGTGAGCACGGGCTAGCTCGGTGATACTGGCCGGTTCTGGGATATGCAACTGATCGGCAGTGATAATACCCTCATTCAGCACCCGCTCGCGCAGCAGGGCATACTTCTCCATCGGGAAGCGGTGTCCTGGCGGTAATGGTAAGACAAATGTGTCAGAATAGAAGACACGCATGCTATTCACGAGTATCGGTAGACAAGCGTTGCTGCCGACGCTCTTCGCCTAACCAGCGTAAGGCACGCACGACCAGCAAAACAACGGTCAATGGGATCAAAATCAGACCGACAATAGTATTGTACACCGGTAATTCATCACTGCCGGTGGCACTCAATACTAGATACAGGGTATAGCTGAGGTAGTACACCAGCAAGAGACTGCCTTCGCGTCGGGAAACGATCCGACGGGTAAAGAAGATCGGCAGACAAATCAGCGCTGCGCCGACCATCACCGGTAGATCGAGTGCGATAGTAACCTCGGGAACAGCGATTGGCTGTGGTGATAACACTATCGTTGTGCCAAGCACCAGTAACAAATTGAGCACATTACTGCCGACCACATTACCAACAGCAATGTCTCGTTCTCCGCGTAGACCAGCAATCACCGACGTGGCAATCTCTGGTAGCGAAGTGCCAACCGCCACGATAGTGAGCCCAATGATCAACTCACTTACCCCAAACCAGGTTGCAAAGGTTACTGCCCCATCGACCAACCAGCGTGCTCCTACAATGAGAAGAGCCAGACCTCCAACAACCATTGCCAGTTGCAGTAGCAGAGCGCGCAATCGTCGCTGCGGTAGGTGTGATTGATGAAGCGCGTCGTGATGTTCGTTGCGCGGCCACATTACCCAGAGATACGCTGTCAGGCAGAGGAGCATAATAATACCATCGATTCGCGATAGCGTGCGGTCAAGCGTTAGCAAGAATGTGAGCAGTGAAGCGCCGATCATAACCGGTAGATCGCGGCGAAGAATCGCTCGATCAACCGGAAGCGGCCCGAACATAGCGGCCATTCCCAGAATGAGCATGATATTCGCGATATTACTTCCAATAATATTCCCCAACACGATCGCACCCTGAGCGTTGAATGCGGCTTGTAGGCTCACTGCAATTTCAGGTGAGCTGGTACCGATGGCCACAATCGTCAGACCGATAATGAGAGGCGAAACACCCAGGCTGGCTGCTAGGCTAGCCGCGCCACGCACAAGCAGATCGGCGCCAAAGACTAGCAGGATAATCCCTGCAATAAAGAGGACGATAACCATGGTATGTCCTGACACAATGCGCCCCCTGTCTGTGACAGGGGGCAGATAGTTCCCGCAAACGAGCCAGTTGAGGCGCGACCGGCTCGAAGGGAAGCGTTAATAACGCCGACCGCCGAAGCCGCCGCGATCACCACCAGAACGATGGCCGCGGGAACCCTTGTCCTCCGCTTCGTTTACCCGAATTTCGCGCCCATTAATTGCACGGCCATTGGTTTGGCTAATCACGGTTGCCACATCGGCGACTTCCATCTCGACAAAGCCAAAACCACGTGATCGACCGGTCTCCCGATCATTGATCACTCGTGCACTTCGTACATTGCCGTAGTCCTGAAAGAAGGCTTCAAGTGTTGCATCGTCAACACTCCAGGCCAGATTGCCGACAAAGAGCTTCACGTACATGTCCGGTCCCACTCCCTCCGCGTTGATAAGCAACGCAGTCACTCACGGGTATCGTACCCACTACCACGCCTCCGAAACGAACACCGCACGCTTCGCCTCAGAGCGGGCGGCGGCCCACAGCGCCGCGTGCTGTTCCTCTGGCGTGGAGGTCTTGCGGACGGGGGAGTCGATCGGGCCTCAAACGGACGAACGGACTCTCGCGGCAACGTGACGCTGTGTAACGGCTATAGTGTATCACATTCGTCGCCAGATGAAAAGACCTTTGAAGGTTTCAATAAGGGGGTTTTAGCTTCGGGCATCCGTACCTGGGTGCACACCTGGGTGCGCGCCTGGGTGCGCGCCTGGGTGCACGCCTGGGTGCACGCCTAGGTGCACGCCTGGGTGCACGCCTGGGTGCGCGGGCCTCCGGCCCGCATGTGCGATGTACAGAGGGAACCTATCGCTTGGCGCATCAGCGACCATCACCCGCCAGGTTCCAGTCCCCTAGCTCCTCCTGCTTATAGGTTAGGAACCTACCCCTACAATTGCGGGGAATGAATCCCGATAGATGGATGATTTGCCGGCGACAGACATTACTGCGGCCTGGTGGTGCGGAACACCGCCCCGGCTGCGGGCGGGGTGAGTATCCGGCCCTACAATCGGGTGACCTGCCGGTGCTCTCGGCGACGGCAGTGTTGCGGGTAGGGCGCCTGCCCCTCTCATACGCAAGCGACATAAATGACGCGAGAAGCGTGGCGTGGGGAGACCGCTGTCAGAACGGGAAACTGAACACCGCTACACGTATTGTCGGGAAGGTAAGACTTCGTTTCTCTCTC
>Ga0197142_1001964_pt1 | contig 18453 bp, 16 predicted proteins | sample GBS60_MetaG_FD_148614 | JGI IMG/M metagenome (GOLD analysis project Ga0197142, IMG submission 148614) | Sediment microbial communities from Great Boiling Springs, Gerlach, Nevada, United States - GBS 60_MetaG | ecosystem: Environmental > Aquatic > Thermal springs > Hot (42-90C) > Sediment...
TTCTTGTTCCTAATAAAATGTAAGGAATGTTGGCAGATTCATGGGGTTTTCCTTGTACATCTAGAAAGATTAGACCTGCAAGTGCAGATAAGCCGACAGATATATGTACCAGAGTGCCACTAGCAAAATCTAAAACTTCTTTAGTTCCTAATAAACCATCGGGATGTCAAGTCATATGGGTTAAGTGAGTATAAATAAATGAGCATAATGTGATAAACATAGAGAAGAGAGTCGAATTCTTTTAGCAAAAGAACCAGTATTCAAAGCAGGTGTGATTGCAAACTTTAACTGAATCGTTGCAAATAAAGCTAAAGGAATTGTCGCTGCAAACTTTGGATCGGGGGCCTCACCAAAAAAACATAAAATAAATGAGTGGATTACGAATGATACCACCAATATCATCGCCAAAGATTCATCTAAAACCAATTACAACCGAATGCTAATTACAGAAATACTTTTAAAACTTGGTAATAGCTATAAATGATGTTCTTGGATCATACCATCCCTCCGTAAAAAAAACCTAAAACTGGTATCATCAACATAACAAGATTAGATGCTGAATCATCCAAGCAATATCGCCGGCGTTTATATGGCTTGTTCTACATGGGTATCTCTGGAAAGAATAAACCGATTATTCTAAAAACGACTAATAAACCAAAGAGAATAATGTAAAATTTTTTCCGTTAATGTGTGATTCCATGTTTTTGTTTAATCGCAAAAGATATAGCATTCTTAAAATGGGAAAAATTGATTAAACTTTTAGAAAATAAAATAAATAGTAGAAATATGATCATAAAAATGTGTCCTAAAGTTTTCTATAATAATTTATAGAAGATGTCGATAATACTACAAAAAGGTAATCCTATGTGGGTTTTATTTCATAAAAATTGTTTGGATGGAACGGGATCGGCAGCTGCTGTTTTAAAAAAATTTCCTAACGTAAATTTGATGCCTATTAATCATTCTTACACAAAAGAGGATATATCCCAAGTTTTGGAAACCATGAATGATATTATTTATGTGGTGGATTTTTCTTTAAAAAGAGACGATTTCGAAAAACTATTATTTAACCAAAATCAGATCATACATATTGATCATCATATCTCAATAAAAGAAGATGTGGAATATTTAAAAAAATATAAAAATTATATAAGTATTTTTGATCTTCAACATTCAGGAGCATATTTAACTTGGGAATATCTCTTTGGAGAAGTTCCTAAGTTGATTTATTACATTGAAGATCGCGATTTATGGAAAAAAGAATTTTCTAAAACCGATGAAATATGCTATTTTCTTTTTGCGAGGGTGTTAGATAAACCACAAGAATTGCTTAATTATCTTGATTATGACGAAGAGGAGATTTATCAACGTGGGTTAGAATTAAAAACTTATATGCAAACGAATATCCAACAAACCTTAGAAAAAGTTGATCCGCTTTGGATTAAATTTGGATCGTTTTTCAAAAGGTATAAGGTTCCAGCGCTAAATTCTACGTTTTATTTATCAGAATTGGGCAACGAATTAGCGAAAAAATATGGTGGTATATCTTGTATTTTTTATATAACAAATCATGATGTAAAATTGAGTTTTAGAAGTATTGAAGGTACAAAGCTCTATGCGAAGGATGCTGCAAAATTTTTTGGTGGTGGAGGGCATTTACACGCTGCGGGAGCGAAAATACCCTTAAAGAAATTTTATAAATTATTATCTAAAAATTAAGCAAGACCGGTACTACCAAAACCGCCTTCGTTTCGAAGAGTCGAATTGAGCATATCTTTTCTTTCTACTTGTTGCCATGTTATTGGATGTTCTTTTTCTAAAAGGATCTGTGCTATCCTTTCGTTGTGTCGAACAACAAATGTTTCTTTCCCAAGATTGATTAAAATTACTTTAAATTCCCCTCTATAATCCGAATCAATTGTTCCCGGCGTATTTAACAACGTTATCCCATGTTTATAAGCTAAACCAGAGCGCGGACGAACGGAAATAAAATAACCTGGGGGAATTTCGAAATATAATCCAGTTGGTACTGCAAACCAATCACCTGGTTCTAGTATGATTTCTTGATCAAAAGGCAGAAAAGCTCGTACATCATAACATGCAGAAGAGGGTGTAGCTTTTTCTGGTATACGTGCACCTCTTTCTGCATAAATTTTAACGGGAATCATTCTAATATCGTTTTTTGTTATCTGGTCTTTCTTGTCTCTGAGGTTGTGTTTTAGGTTTGTTGCTTGAACTTTGCTTGTTTTGTTGATGCAAATCTTTTATGATTAGACTAATTCTTCCCGTATTGTCAATATCTAATACAGCGACGGAGACCTCATCGCCTACATCCATTACATCACGGACAGAATTAATTCGATGTGGAGACATTTTCGAAATGTGTAATAAACCTTCTTTACCTGGTAGAATTTCGATAAATGCTCCAAAATCTGTAATACGTTTTACTACACCTTTAAAAACTTGTCCTACTTCTATTTTAGTAAACATACTTTCTATAATCTTTTTTGCTTCTTCGGCAGATTTTTGATTTGTGGCAGAAATCATCACTTTACCATCTTGTTCTATCCATACATCTGCTCCAGTTTTTTCGATAATACTTTTGATAATTTTACCACCAGGACCTATCAACTCTCCAATTTTATCCACATCAATTTGTACAGATAAAATAGAGGGTGCATTTGGAGCTAACTGTTCTCTTGGCTTAGATATTACTGCATCCATTTTGTCTAAGATATACACTTTTCCTTTTTCCGCTTGTTCTAATGCATTTTTTAAGATTTCGATAGATAAACCTTCTGTTTTTATATCTAATTGAAATGCTGTTATCCCTTTACGGGTACCAGCAACTTTAAAATCCATGTCTCCGAAATGATCTTCTATCCCAGCAATATCTGATAATACAACATATTTACCTGTTTCTTTATCGGTTATTAATCCCATTGCAATACCTGCTACTTGTGCTTTGATGGGAACACCAGCAGCCATTAAAGCCATTGAACCAGAACATACACTTGCCATAGAAGAAGAACCATTCGATTCTAGTATTTCCGATACAACGCGAATTACATAAGGAAATTCACTTTGTGATGGGATAACTGCTTTTAATGCTCTTTCGGCTAAATTTCCGTGTCCGATTTCTCTTCTAGATGGGGGTCCTAATCGTTTTACTTCTCCTGTAGAGAAAGGTGGGAAGTTATAATGTAGCATAAATCGTTTTTGTTCTTCGCCGTAAAGATTTTCTACAAGTTGAAAATCATCACCAGCACCAAGTGTCACAACGCCAAGGGATTGAGTTTGTCCTCTTGTAAATACAGCAGAACCATGAGCAGAAGGCAATACATCTAATTCGATAGTTATATCGCGAATTTCGTCTAATTTTCTACCATCTGCACGAGTGCCTTCTTCGAAAATGGTTTTTCTTACAACTTCGTATTCGAGCTCGTGTAAAAAGTTTTTTACATCTTTTAAAACTTGATCTTGCTTAATGTTATTGTTGGTTACATATTCGTGTTGTAAAATATATTCAATTGTTTGTTGGTTAATTTCTTCTATTTTTGATGCTCGTTCTTTTTTATCTTTTGTTCTGTTAGCTGTATAGATTTTATCGTATGCATATTTATAAACGATTGATTTTAGCTTTTCGTCTGGTAGTTTTAATTTTACTTCGCGTTTTTGGGGTTGAACTTCGGCAATAAGTTTTTTTTGTATTTGAATCTTTTCTTTAATCTTGTTGTGTGCAAATTCAACTGCTTGAATCAATAATTCACTCGAAACTTCTTTTGCAGCACCTTCTATCATTGTAACAGCATTTTCTGTCCCTGCTACAACTAATTCTAATTCGCCTGTATCTAATATTTCTCTTGATGGATCAATATAAAATTGACCATCTTTATAACCAACTACTACACCTGCTACTGGTCCTAAAAATGGTACATCAGAAACCTCTAAGGCAGCAGATGCAGCAGTGATTGCATGCCCTTCCAAGGATTTTTCTGGATCCGCAGAGAGTACAGTTACTAATAATTGAACCTCACAAAAGTATCCTTCTGGGAACAAGGGTCGTATAGGTCTATCAATTAAACGCGAAATTAATATTTCGTGATCAAGAGGCTTACTTTCTCTTTTAACAAATCCTCCTGGAAATTTACCAACAGAGTAGGATTTTTCTCTGTATTCAACTGTTAACGGAAAAAAATCTTGTCCTTCTTTTGCTTCTTTTTCTGCACAAACAGTTGCTAACAATACTAATTTTCCGCATTTATAAACAATAGAACCATGAGCTTGTTTTGCCCATTTACCTGTTTCTATAATAATTTCTTCATCCTCCCAAGGTAGATTTACTTTTACTTCTTTTTTTTCAATCACTGGAACAAATTTATTTTTGATTATCTCTTGTGTTGGTTCTGTAATATCCTCAATATCATCTGATATAGTTGGATCGAATTTTTGATCTTGATCCATATCCATGCTACTTCCTTTAACGTTTTATTTATTATCTTCTTAAATTTAATTCTTTTAACAATGCTCTATATCTTGCAGGATCAATTCTATGCAAATAATTTAATAACTTTCTTCGTTGGCTTACTAATTTTAATAAACCTCTTTTGGAATGATGATCTTTTACATGAACACTAAAATGATTTTCTGTTAAATCCCTAATCCTTGCTGTTAATAAGGCAATTTGTACTTCTGGTGAACCTGTATCTTGTGGATGTTTTGCAAATTTTTTGATTATTTCTTCTTTTTGTTCTTTCGTTATCATGTTTACCCTCTTTATTATTATCAAATTAAAAAATATTTTACCAGTATGGAATTATTTTTTTTTCTTAATCTGTTGTAAAGACCTTTTTATACATAAAGTTTTGTTGATCGACTTTTTTTGCCCATGCCAAAATTTTATTTTTTTTATTGAGAAAAAAGAAATCGTCGTTTTGAACCAAATTTAAATCTATGGGGGGTTTTTTCCCGTTTTTAATAGCTTGTTCCCATTCCTTAGGAACAATCAATTTATCCCAATTTTTTAGAATATCTAATATAGAGCTAAATACATAATTCGGAGAATCAATTTTACAAACGTATGGTTCGAAAAGAGACCACTCGCCGATAGAGATTCTTTGTAATTGGTTTAAGCAAGTGGGCGCATGGATTTTTTTCCCTAAATCGCGGGCAATGGAACGAATGTATGTTCCACTAGATACATGAAATTTAGCAATAATCCTACCATCGGGAAAGATCTGTATTACTTCGCTCTGATAAATCTGAATCTTTTTTGGGGTTAATGTTATGGTTTTCCCTTCTCTTATCCAATCCGATGCCCTTTTACCTTCTATTTTTATGGCAGAATATTCTGGTGGAATTTGTTCTGTTTGATAGATAAAATTGTGAGTTTCTGTAATTATTTGTTCTTTATTCTTTTCTATAAAAGTTTTAATTTGTTCTTGTGACCATTCTTGAAGAATATTTCCCTCTGGATCGATTGTGTCGGTTTCTTTTCCTATTTGTATTTCGGCAATATAAACCTTATCTTTTTTTAAAAAATATTCAGAAAAAACTGTTGCTTTATCGATTAAGAGTATTAGTAAACCTTCTGCAAACTTATCTAATGTACCTGTGTGCCCAATTTTAGGATCGATAGAAAATTTTTCCTTGATTCTTTCGCGAACCTTTTTTATAGCATCGTGGGATGTAATGCCTTTGGGTTTATTTAGAAATAAAATACTCGTTAATAAATCGTTGTGGTAATAGCTTTTTTTCATATTTATTTTATTAATGAAAATTTTATTTAGGAATTTAACGAAGAATCTACTTGATGATTCTCTGTTTGTTTTTTACTTTTCTCTATAAGTTCGATAATTCTATCTCCTTCTTTTATAGAAGGATCAATAAAAAATTCAAAACGAGGGGTTCTTCTTAATCTTATTTGTCTTGAAATTTCGGATTGCATAATTTTTTTATAGCGATTCACAATAGACCAAGTAATTTTATTTTCTTCTTCTGTGGGGGAAAAAAGCGAAAAATAGATTTTTGCAATGCTTAAATCTGGGCTTAATTCTACTCTTGTCACAGAGATCAATCCTATACGATCATCTTTTTTTCGTATAATGGTTTGTATATAGTTTGCTATTTCTCTTGCTATAAGAGATTCAATTCGTTTTTTTCTGATTGCATCCATATTATTTTAGTTGTACTTCGACGATTTTATAAGATTCTATGATATCACCTTCCTTTATGTCGTTATATCCTCTTATGGATAAACCACATTCATAACCTTCTGCTACTTCTACAACATCTTCTTTGAATCGTTTTAATTGGTTGATTTCTCCATCATAAATCACAATACCCTCTCTAATAAGTCGAATTTTATCGTTTCTATTAATTTTACCTTTTTTTACCATACAACCTGCAACATTACCAACCTTAGAAATACGAAATACTTGTCTTACTTCTGCTGTCCCCGTGATTATTTCTTCGTATTTAGGTTCGAGAAGGCCTTTTAATGCTTTTTCAATATCTTCGATTAAATTATATATAATGCTATAATATTTGATTTCTACTTGGTTTTGCTCAGCTAATTCTTGAGCTTTAGAAGATGCTCTAACCTGAAATGCTACTATTATCGCGTTTGATGCCATTGCTAAGTTTACATCCGATTCTGTGATAGGTCCAGCTGCTGCATAAATGATGTTTACTTTTAAGTCATCAGTAGATAGTTTTAATAAACCATCGCGTATTGCTTCTACGGAACCATGTACATCCGCTTTTATGATGATATTTAATTCTTTGTGTTCTTTTGTCCATTCTTCTAAATCTTTTAAAGATGGATGTTTTCGTTTTGCTTGCGTTATTTGTTTGTAGAATTGTCTTTTGGATGCAATTTCTTTTGCTTCTTTTTCTGATTCTACTACATGGAAAGGATCTCCTGGTTCGGGTACATCATCAATACCAATAATTTCAACAGGTGTAGATGGTCCTGCTTCTTTGATTCTTCTTCCCAAATCATCGAACATTGCTCGAACTTTTCCAGCATAAATTCCAACAACAAATGGCATACCTTCGCGTAAGGTTCCTTTTTGAACTAAAATTGTTGCAACAGGACCTTTTCCAGGATCTTTTTTTGATTCGAGAACTCTTCCAACGGGTTTAACTTTGGGGTTTGCTTTTAATTCCATCAATTCTGCTTGAATTAAGATCATATCTAAGAGATTATCTATACCGATATTATTTTTTGCAGAAATTTCGCAGTAGATTGTTTCTCCACCCCATTCTTCAGGTTGTAATCCATATTGAACTAGTTCTTGTTTTACTCTTTCGGGATTCGCTGTTGGTAAATCGATTTTGTTAATTGCTACAATAATGGGAACGTTAGCAGCTTGTGCATGCTTTATTGCTTCTACAGTTTGTTCTTTTACTCCATCGTCTGCTGCAACGACAAGTACAACTATATCTGTTACCGATGCACCACGAGCCCTCATTGCAGTAAATGCTTCGTGGCCTGGTGTATCGAGAAAGGTAATTTTACCTTTTGGTGTGGTCACTTGGTAAGCACCAATATGTTGAGTTATAGCACCAGCTTCTTTTTCTGCTACATTCGATTTTCGTATTGTGTCTAATAATTTTGTCTTTCCGTGATCAACATGTCCCATTATTGTTACAACTGGTGGTCTTGGCACGCGATCTTCTGGTTTATCTTCGTCTTCTTTAATTACTGTTTCTTCGTATAAAGAAACTATCTTAACCTCTGTGCCATATTCAGCAGCTAAAATAGAAGCAGTATCCGCATCCAATACCTGATTTATCGTTGCCATTACACCTAAGGAGATCAATTTTTTGATTAAATCATTGGGCTTTACGTTCAATTTTTTTGCAAGTTCTGCAACTTGTATACTTTCTGTAATAGTGATTTCTTTTGGTGTAGTTGGTGTTGTAGGTTTAGGAGGTTCCTTTTTCTTTGAGTGTGATTCTTTTTTGGAATATAAAAGTTCGCTTTCGATTTCTTTTTGGTGTTTTTTTGTTTTTCCTTCTACTTCAGTAGCAATTTCTTTATACGATGGTTTATGATGATAAAACTTTTTACCTTCTTTTTTCTTTTTATCAAATTTATTTGTTTTATTTTCTTGTTCTGATTCAGTTGTTTCTTGTACTACATTTACATTATGTTGTTCTTGTGGTGTTTCTTCAATTTCTTCTTTGGGTTGTTGAATTGTATCTTCTATAACCTTAGTAATATTTTGATTAATTGTGGTAGATTCGGATGTTTTGGGAGTTTTGGGTTCTGATTTTATGATGGTTTTGGTTTCTTCTGAAGGTAGAATTTCTGGTGATTTTGCCTTTGGAATTTCTGCTTTAGGTTTTTGAGAAGTTTTTAAAGATTCTTTAATGGTTTTTTCTCTGTAAATATCAGAAATATCTGTTGCAGTACTTTTCCCTATATCTTTTGCAGTTTTTTTTATTTTGACTTTAATCTTTTTTTTGGTTGAATCTGACATATTTTTTTATTCCTCTTCTTCGCTTTCTTCTATTTCTACGCTTTCACTAACGATTTTTGCAATATATTCTGCCATATTTTTGTTAATTCCAGGAATTTTTTGTAAAACTTCTATATTAGGTTGACTACTTCCTTCTGGGTACAATAACTCTACCAATTGTTCTACACTTTTGATTCCACCAGATTCCAAAAGCTCAATAACACGTTTTGTAAGCCCTGGTAATTCTGTTATAGGTGTTTCTTCCTCTTCTTCGCTTTCTTCTGAATCATTTTTATTTACATGGAATAATGCTTCTAATCTCGCTTTCGCTTCTGGAGAACTCATTTCTTCTCGAAATTCTTTCTCTGTTTTTAGGTTGATTTTATAATTTAAAAGCATGGAAGCTAATCGAACATTCTTCCCACTAGGTCCAAGTGCTTTGTTAAATTCATAATCTGGTACGATTACAAGTGCTTCTTTGCTTCCTGTATCTACATGGACTTCTGTAACTCTTGCTGGGTTTAATGCTTGACTTATCATATTCGCTGGATTGTTAGAATAATTTACAATGTCAATTTTTTCGTTATGAATTTCTCTAAGGATTGACTGAATTCTTGTTCCTCTTACACCTACACAAGCACCAACAGCATCTACATCCATTCTGTTGCTTTTCACGAGCATTTTTGTACGGAATCCTGCTTCTCGAACAATGTTCACAATTTCTACAATTCCATCCTGAATCTCTGGGACTTCTTCTTTAAACAATCCAGCTACAAATAAAGGCGAACTTCTAGATAAAATAATTAAAATTTCGGAATCTTTTGTCTTTGGATCTTTTCTTAAAATGACATCTTTTATTACTGCTTTAATATGTTTGCCAGGAGGATATTTTTCTTTGGCTAATTGTTCATTTTTAGGTAAAATAGCGTCAGTTTTGCCTAAGGAAACATGAACATCTTTATTGCCTTTACTGTATAAAATTTGAGCAGTTACAATTTCTCCTTTTTTTTCGATAAATTCATTATAGATAATTTCGTTTTCTAAATCTTTTAATCGGTTTTTAAATGTATTTTTAATGTTAAACGTACCTACACGAGTAAAATTGTCTATATTCTCTACGATGGTCAAAGTACCGCCAATTTTCGAATTTGGATCTATTTTTTTTGCTTCTTCTAACGAAATTTCGTAGTCTGGACTCTTTACTTTATCTACTACATTAAAATGGACAAATATATCTAGAATATTGTTGTTTGGATCAATTTTTATATCGATGTTAGAATTGGGCCCATATTTTTTGTTTAACACAGAAATCAATGTGCTTTTAAATACTTCTAAAACTTGCTCAAACGTTAAATTTTTTGTGCTAGCTAAATTTTTTAAATCTTCATAAAATGCTTTTAGATCTGGACCTTTGTCTTTTTTGTTTGTTTTTTTTATTTCTGTTTCTCTTGTTGCCATAGTCCCTACTTTGATTAATGATAATTTAAATATCTAAATAAAGATTTATTTTTTTAATGTTATCTTGTTTTAATTTGATCAAGTTCGCTTTGATTTTTAATTTAACATTCTTTTTTTGTTTTTTCGTAATATATTCTTCGAAAATATAGTCATCATTCTCTACAGAAATAAATCTTGCAATGATTTCTTGATCTTTCTCTTGTACATTATCGTTAAAACGTATTTTTAAAGGTAATTCTTTAAATCTTTCTAAATCGTTGGGAAATCGAATTTCTCTTTCTGCACCAGCAGAAGAAACTTCTAATGTATAGTTATCCACTTCTAAATCTATTGGTAGATTGAAGGCAAGTTTATCCGAAGCTATTCTTTCGTCTAAGGATTGGATAAAATCTTTACTAAAATTTTCGCAAATATCAACTGTTACAGAACCAAATGGATCGTTTAGGTTGTCTAATTCAATTTGTATATAGTAATCGCTGTGTAATTTTGATAATTTTAGGTTGTAAATTTCCACTCCAGGATAATTTACTGCTACTTCTTCGGATATTTTTCTCAAACCTTCTATCATAAAAAATCAACATATAAATTAACAAAAAATTTTATTAATATTATGATTCCAAAAAATAACAATTCTATTATACGTCAAGTAAATCCATTAAAAGATTTATTGATATTAAGAAAATTTTAAAGGACCAATCAACAATTAATTAAATGTTGACCAAATAATTTTTATGAAATTTATTAACATTATGTTTTTTGTTTATTCATTACCATTAAACATTAAAATGTTTTTTCAGAATGTTTTATCTTTGTTGTTCCATGTAAAAATTACTGGAGAAGATTTTTTAAAGGATTTTAAACAAGGTATTATCGTAAGCAATCATTGTGACATTTCTGATTTGATACTTCCTTTATTTTATATTCCTAAACCCATCTATTTAATTTACCCATTGGATATAAAAAAAGATCATACATTTGATCTGTTCTTAAACCAAAACCTAAAAATCTTTTACAGCTTATTAGAAATTCAGTTTGTCGAAAAGGAAAATCTTTATAATACAATTTTAGATTTATCAAAAAACAATTTTATTTTTATTTATCCCGAGTTAAAACCAACAACGTCGGGAGTCCTTCAGCCTTTTAACGAAGAAATGATAGAAGCAATTTATCGTTCTGCTATACAACATAATCTACCTATCTTTCCATCAGGTATACAAGGAACGTACAACTTATCGAATATTTTTTCTATGTTACAACTTGCTTTTCAACGAATTAAGATTAATTATAACATCGGAAATCCAATTTTTATAGATTCAAACGTTGAACTATCAACCCTTAAAAATGATTTAGAAAAACAAGTTTATGCTTTAAGCTTACATCCAGAAAGAAGAAAGCGTTCCCGAGTTATCATTCGCACAAATGCAAGAGAGTTATGATCAGCTTTCTCTACGCAATATTTCGTAACCAGAGATTCTAAGCTCTTCCATAAAAAATTGAATTTCTGGAAAAGAATAATTATAATGCTCTAAGATTTTTCTAAAAATTTGGATCGATGTTTCGAATTCTTCTGGAATAACATCATTAGCGCCAGATTGGAATAATTTAGGAACCTCGGCTACATATCGTGTTCTTGCAATAATGTGTAGGTTGGGGTTTAATTTTCTTGCAATTTGAATAATTTGATCCGTTGTCTTAAAATCGTTGATTACTATTACTAATAACTTAGCATCCTGTATATGTAGATTTTCTAATAAATGTATGTTAGTTGCATCTCCATATACAATCGATTCGCCCTTTTTTTGTTCACTTTGGACTGTTTTTATGTTCATTTCTACAATAATGTATGGTATATCTACGATTTTTGCTGCTTTTGCGACATTTCTTCCGTTGATACCAAAACCAACAATAATAATATGATCTTTAAGTTTTTCATTAGTCGAAGAAATATGCTCTTTTAAATCTATTTTATAAATTTTATTTAATAATTCAATAGTTTTATAAGTAATCTTATGGGAATAATTCACAATGAGAGGTGTTAATAGCATCGTTAATATACTAGACGAAAGTAAAATTTGATTGGTATCATCATCGATTAAATTTTGATCATAAGCTAATTTTAATACAATAAGCGAAAATTCACTAATTTGCGATAAATACATAGACGTAATCATACTAATTCGTATGTTTTTATAAAATATTAAAATTATAGTAAATATAACAATAAATTTTGTAATTATAAACAAAATAGAGTAAAAGATTATCTTTAACCAATGGTAATTTGTGATAAAAAAATCGAGGTTAACCAACATTCCAATCGAGGTAAAAAAGATACTCGTAAAAATAATTTTAAAAGGAATGATGTTACTAATAGTTTCGGAACTGAATGGTGTTTCGGAAATCAATAATCCAGCCATGAATGCACCCAATGCTAAGGATAATCCTAATTTATAAGTACCTAATGATATAATAAAAACAAATGTGATAATTGATAAAATAAACAAATCTTTATTTTTATATTTAACAATTTGATAAAATGTATACGGAACAATATATTTATACATTAATAAAAAAGATATACTTAAAATTAATATTTTTGTAAATGAACTTAATAAAAAATCTATATCAAAAAGAAAGAAGTTGTTTAAAGTATTAAATTTTTTAAGAAAAGGAATAAACATTACATAAATGATAGAAACTAAATCTTGAAAAATCAAAATTATTATGGAAATTTTACCATATGGGGAATTAATTTGATTTTCGTCTTGGAGAATTTTTAAAAGAATTGCAGTACTACTTAAGCTAATCATAAACCCAATAATAAGAGATACAATAAAATCATAAAAATTTATAAAAATTATCAAACTTATCAAAATCGAAAGAATAATTTGCAAAGAACCTAAAATAAAAAAATCTTTTTTTTGCTTTTCCAAATCTTTTAAAGAGAATTCTAATCCAATGGTAAAAAGTAAGAGGATAATTCCAATTTCGGATACAATCTCGATGGTTTCGTAATTTTTGATGATTTTTAAGCCAGAAGGGCCAATCAGAAAGCCAGCAAGAAACAAACCTATAATATTAGGAATCTTTAACAAAGAAAATATCCATAAGAAAATAAAATTAGACGAAATAATGATGATAATATCGATTAATATTTCCATTCTATGATATGTAAATTTTATTAGTTTTATGAGTCAAATCATTTAATGAACTTTATAAAATTATTGACAAGAAATAATTTTATAAACTATTGAATCCTTATGAAAAAAAGAATCATTCAATTCCTTTTATTGATTTTGATAGGATTTAGTTTTAGCAATTGTGGTTATAACGAAATTCAAAGAAAAGACGAAGCAGTAAAAGCATCATGGGCAGAAGTATTAAACCAATATAAGAGAAGAGCAGATTTAATTCCACAATTGGTTAAAGTTGTAGAAGGTTTCGCGATACAAGAAAGAGAAGTACTAATTCAAGTAACAGAAGCAAGATCCAAAGTGGGGACAATTCAGGCTACACCAGAACTTATCAACAATCCAGAAGCATTCCAGAAATTCCAGCAAGCACAAGGTGAATTATCAAATGCACTACAAAGATTGATGGTAGTAGTGGAAAGGTATCCCGAGTTAAAATCGGATCAAAATTTTCGTGATTTACAAGCACAAATCGAAGGTACAGAAAATCGTATTGCTGTTGCGAGAAGAAGATATATAGAAGCAGTTCAAGATTATAACACTACGATAAGGATTTTCCCCAACGTAATTACGGCAAAAATCTTTGGATATACAGAAAAACCCCAGTTCCAGGTAGAAAATCTCGAACAATTAGAGAAACCACCAGAAATTAATTTTAATAGACAATAAATGTATGGTTTCGGGTTTTACCACACAAAACACAGAGATGGTACAGAGAAATTGCTATTATAAAAGAGTTTTTATTTTGAAAATGCTGTGCCAAATAAAAAAAATGCTTGTAGGATAAAAACAAGATAAATAATACTTAAAGTTATAAAAATGCAAGAGTTTTGATATGCAGAGAAAAGAATTATCTGATAAATTTGTGTTAGTGTTAGATTCTACGGGTTTAAACTTACGAATCGATGGAAATAGTTAAAGGAAAAGCATAGGAAAAAATCAAGAAAAAGAGATTTCTTATACTATGCAAATATTTTTGATTGTTTTTTATGTATTTTATAGTAATATTTTATAAAAAGTTTATAAGATTAGATAAAGCAACAATAAAGAAATGATTTTTTAATATGTTAAAAAAATATTTTTTGATATTAATTTTGCTTATACTTCCGCATTATCTATCTTCTCAGGAAGGGGTTAGTGGAAATATATTTAAAGAATCTAACAGCGACTTTGTTCCAGTAGCAGAGTTAACAGGACGAGTAGTAGATTTAACGAATACATTAACTATAAACGAGATAGAAGCATTGTCAAAAAAATTGGAAAATTTGGAAAAAGAAAAAGGCTCACAGGTTGTAGTATTATTGATACCAACAACAGGAATAGAGACCATTGAAGAATATTCTATAAAAGTTGCAGAAAAATGGAAGATTGGTCGTGCGGGAGTAGATGACGGGGTAATTCTAATTGTAGCGAAGCAAGATCGTAAAATACGCATAGAAGTGGGATATGGGTTAGAAGGAGCTATTCCCGATGTAGTGGCAAAGCGAATTATAGAAGAAATCATTGTTCCTGAATTTAAAAAAGGGAATTTTTATTCTGGTATTGACCAAGGGATAGATGCAATCATTACTCTAATAAGAGGAGAAGAATTGCCCATAATAAAAGTTAAAGAGGATTTTGATTTAGAATTTTATATAGTTTTTGGTCCCGCAATTACGTCTTTTGTTTTGCATTTTTTTATCAATGACTTTGTTTCTATTGGGATTACCTTTTTTGTGTTTGCAATAATTTCTATAATTTTTTATGGTTTTTCTTTAGAACTATTGGGTGCTATATTTTTTATGTCTATTATGGGAGTAATATGGTATCGTTCAAGAGTTTCTGGTGGGGGGTCTAGTAGTTCGAGTGGTGGTTTTTCGGGAGGTGGTGGTTCCTTTGGTGGAGGTGGAGCAAGTGGTAGTTGGTAAATTTTATATAAAATTATTATTTTTTTTATTTATATTTTTTTTATATTGTGATAGGAAAAAACAACCTGACGATTTTATTAAAGACATAATAAATTGCCAAATTGTTAATACGTGTGTTTCTTACTCGCGATATGGAATGGTAGGGGATAGCTGGACAGATTTTGCATTAGGTTACGAGTTAGAAGAGGATCTATATGATCAATTAACAAAAAGATATGGTTATAAGATTACAGCTTCGAATATTGCAGGTTTAACTCTAAGAACAGAACTCGAAGAACGAAGAGGATTTATTAAAGTTATTCAGAATGCTGGACCAGAAATTCAATATATGTTATTAAGTTTAGGGGGGAATGATTTAATCTATCCAACAAGCAATTATTTTACCGATGGGTTTGATGTTACAATTTCGTCGCGTCTTTTTTCCTATACGGAAAGGTTAAAAACACTCATGTTATATGGTAATCAATTAAAATTATCGCTATATGGAGGAGAACCACTAATATGGATAATTCATGGTTATGATTACCCTAATCCTGAGAAAGAACCATCATGCATTTTGAGTGCTCTAAATGCAGGTATGAGTCGAGATGTTGCAAACCAATTACCAATGAAGGTGGTCGATCGATTTAACGAAACGCTTAAACAACTATCGATGGAAATTCCCAATTTCTATTATATTGATTTAAGGCGAACCCTTGGCGGTCCTCCTTATTCTAATCCAGATATGATGACTGATTGCTTGCACCCTAATACATTAGGATTTAGTTTATTAGCTTATGTTTATGTTCAAAAACTAAAATCAATAGAAAATTTATGAAAAAAATTATATTAATAATTTCATTAATTTTGTTTGTTAATACAAACCTTTTGACACAAGAAGTAAAAAATTGGTATCAACACATTTTTTTAGAGGAAGTGGGTCTTAATAACAGACTTGGTTTAAAATACGAATACAAAGATCATTTAGAAAAACAAAATTCCCAAAAAGAACAAAAATATACATTTTTTGGTGAATACGTTTTTTTGGATTATTATAGCTTATACATTCATATCCCTTATACTTTACGATGGATAGAAGGAAGCGAAGAAAGGAAATATATAGATCATATTCGTCTTATAAATAAATTACAGTTTGGATGGAAAAATTATCTATTTTATTCGGGAATTTTATTAGACCTTCCAAGAAATCATGATAAAGCTGGCGATGTTCCAAAAAATTTAGGGTATATAGAACCATATTTAGGTTTAGGTTTTTTTTATAATTTATTTATTTTAAAATTTACTGTTCGTTGGAATACTCAGTCAAATACAAAATTTAAAGAAGAAGAAAATCAACAATTCGAAAGAAAATGGAAATACGATTTATCTCTTGGAATGGTTTATAAAAGCTGGCAATTTTGGTTAGAAACTCAATATCAACATTTATACGATCCTAAAGAAAGAAAACGAGAAATATACTTTATAGGACCTTCTTTTGCATATAATTGGAAACAATTTGTAATAAGTATGATTTATTTAATACCATCAGAAGAATATTCTTTTAATAGAGAAGTTCGAATCCAAATACAAAAATTATTCTAAAAAGAAAAATTTTATTTACAAATTGAATGAAAAATAGAAATTATTATATCGAAAATAAAATGATTCTTAGTGGTGGGGGGTGGGATTGATTTAATGCATTTATTTAATATAAATAAAGGAGTGAAAATATGCCAATTAATTTACAAAAATCCATCATCGGACCAAAATTAAGAATCGAAGGAAATATTTATAGCGACGAAGAGTTAATCATAGAAGGCGATGTTCAAGCACAAAGAATTGATGCAGGAAATAATCCTATTATTGTTGGGCTAGGGGCAAAAGTCATAAGTGATCTCTATGGATCCGAGATCATTATTTATGGGAAAGTTAAAGGAAATTGTTATGGAAAAATTTCTATCTATGTTGGGGATAAAGCTTCCGTAGAGGGAGATTTATATTCAAAAAAAATCGATATTGAACCTACCGCGTATATTAGTGGTCGATTAATCAAAAAATAACGACTCTTCTGGTTATACTGACGATATGTTGGTGTAACCAGAAAATTTTCAAATTCTTTATAATCTTAAACCTAATAATTGGGTATAATATTTGCTTAGGGAATCAAGAGTGCTATTATTTTTTTGATGGCAAATCATAGATTTAATTTTTATTGATTAAGGAGTATAGTATGGGCTTAATAAGATATAATGATCAAAACATAACAGAAATCAAACAACAAGATATACCTGAAATCCTACCGATTATTCCTTTAAGAAATGCAGTAGTATTTCCTGGTATTTTATTACCAATTTTTGTAGGTAGAATAGAATCCATCAAGTTGATAGAAGAATTTGGAAAGCCTGGTGCACTCATTGGAGTGTTTACTCAAAAAAATCCTGAAGACGAAAAAGTAAACATAGACGGATTATTTCGAATAGGTTCATTAGCCGAAATTCATCGTGTTATACCAATGGGGGAAGGTGGATTTCAAGTCTTTCTACAAGGCATACAAAAAATTGAGCTACTCGAAATAGTAACAGATAACCCATATTTAAGAGGGAGAATCAAACCAAAATTCGAAATACAAAATTATACAGAAGAGGATGTAATTGAATTTCAAACCTATGTTGTAAGATACATAGAAAATAATCCCTTGATTCCCGATGATGTAGTAAATTACATAAAACGAATCAAAAACCCTTCTGCCTTAGCGAACCAAGTGATCTTTTTTTCTAATAAAACCAACGAAGAAAAAATTGAATTTTTAAAGATAGATTCTATTAAAGAAAAGTTGGATTATACGAAAAAATATCTATTGGACGAAACACAAAGATTGATCATGGAAAAAGAGGTTCGCGAAAAAGTTGAACAAGATGCAGCTAAACTACAAAAAGAATTCTATTTAAGAAAGCAGTTGGAAACCATCAAAAAAGAGTTAGGAGAAACAGATTTTAGTGATGCTGATGAGTTAGAAAAAAGAATCTTAGAAAAAAAATTACCTGAATATGTAAAAAAAGCCGTCGAGAAAGAATTTAAACGCTATAGACGATTAGTCGAAGGACCACAAGGAGGAGGGCTAGAAGCTTCTCAAATTAGAAATTGGATTGAATTGGTATTAGAATTACCATGGAATGTAGAAGATGAACAAAGTAAATTAGAAAAAGAGATAGAATCCATCGATATAGAAAAAGCCAAAAAAATATTGGATGAAGATCACGAAGGGTTAGAAGAAGTCAAAAAAAGAATTTTAGAACATTTAGCAGTGGAGAAAAAAACAAAGAATATTAGAGGACCAATTCTTTGTTTGGTTGGTCCTCCTGGTGTTGGTAAAACATCTCTTGCGAAATCTATTGCGCGTTGTATGAATCGTCCCTTTGTACGTGCCTCATTGGGAGGTGTAAGGGACGAAGC
>Ga0197142_1001965_pt1 | contig 18452 bp, 18 predicted proteins | sample GBS60_MetaG_FD_148614 | JGI IMG/M metagenome (GOLD analysis project Ga0197142, IMG submission 148614) | Sediment microbial communities from Great Boiling Springs, Gerlach, Nevada, United States - GBS 60_MetaG | ecosystem: Environmental > Aquatic > Thermal springs > Hot (42-90C) > Sediment...
GCCCTCGCCTTCCCCGGCCACGGACCGGAGCCGCCGGGTGGCGCGGTCCACCAGGTAGTCGCGGATCTGGGTGCCCACCGCGGGCTCCATGATCTCTCTCGGCACCGTGGCGAAGGTCTCCGGGTCCAGCTCCACCACGTGCAGCAACACAAGTTCCGCCTGACACGCCTGCGCCAGGGTTCGGGCCCACGCCACGGCCTCCTGGGCTGGGACAGAGAAGTCCGTGGCGGCCAGGATCCTCCGCACCTGGGGAGGGCGGTGGGGGCGCACGGTGAGCACGGGCACCGGGCTCGTACGCACCACGTGCTCCGCCACGCTGCCGAAGAACACCCGGGCCAGCCCGGTGCGGCCATGGGTGCCCACGCACACCAGGTCCGCTCCGAGTTCCGTGCACGCCTGCGGGATCACCTGGCGGGCGGGGCCCTCCCGCACCGCCACCTCCCCGCCCCCGAAGCGCTGGGACCAGCGGCCGAGTTCTTCTCGGGCCCACCGTTCCGCGGCTTCTCGTAGCCTCTGGACGCTGGCCGCGGAGTCCGAAAGCGCCTCCGGCAGGGCCCACCACTCGGCCTCCAGGGCGTGCAGGAAGGTGACCCGGGCACCGAACCGCTGGGCCAACCACGCGGCCCACTGGGAAGAGGACGCGGACGCTTCGGAAAAGTCCGTGGCGGCTATGATGTGGCTGACCTTGTGCTGCACAGGTCCCTCCTTGTTCTACAAGGGATCCCTCCCGCGGCCGACACCGCATACCATGGAGGCGTGTACGGCGACGGCGGTGGGTTCTTCCTCCTCCCTGGGGAAGACGTGCCCTGGCACGCCCTGGGCCCGGAGGAGGTGGCCTCGCGCCTGGGCACCGACCCGCAGCACGGGTTGCCCGTGCCGGAAGCCGCCCGGCGCCTGCGCGCACTCGGCCCGAACGAGCTGCCGGAATCGCGCGGGTCCGGTTTCCTGCGGCTGGTGGCGGCCCAGTTTCGGAGCGCGCTGGTAGCAGTCCTTCTCCTCGCGGTGGCGGTTTCCCTGCTCCTGGGCAACGCCAAGGAGGCGGTGGCCATCGCGGCCGTGGTGGTCCTCAACGCGGGCCTGGGCTTCTTCCAGGAGTACCGGGCCGAACGCGCCCTCCGGGCGCTGCGGAAGCTGGCGGTGCCGAAAGCCCGGGTGAGGCGGGCGGGTCGGGTGGAGGAGGTACCCGGTACAGAAGTCGTGCCCGGGGACGTGGTGTTGTTGGAGGCGGGAGACAGAGTCCCCGCGGACGCCAGACTCCTGGAAGCGGCGGGACTGCGGGCGGACGAGTCGTCCCTCACGGGCGAGTCCTTGCCCGTGGACAAGGAGGCGGACGCCCGGCTGAGTCCGGAGACTCCCCTTTCGGAGCGGCGGAACATGGTGTACATGGGCACCACACTGACCGCAGGGCGGGGCGTGGCGGTGGTCACCGCCACGGGAACCCGCACCGAACTGGGACGTGTGGCGAGTTTGGTAGCCGCGACGCGCCCGGAGGCCACCCCCTTGCAGCGCAGGCTGGAACGCCTGGCCCGCACCCTGGGAGGCTTTGCCGCCCTCATCGTGTTGGTGGTGGCGGCTTTGGGTCTTGCGCGGGCGGAGGAGCCGGGCAGGGTCTGGCTCATGGCGGTGAGCCTCGCGGTGGCCGCGGTGCCGGAGGGGTTGCCCGTGGTCCTCACCCTGGCCCTGAGCCTGGGAGCCCAGCGCATGCTGCGGCGGAAGGCCCTCATCCGACGCCTGTCCGCGGTGGAGACCCTGGGCAGCATCACCGTGATCTGCACCGACAAGACGGGTACCCTCACCGAGAACCGGCTGAGGCTTGGGACTCTGTGGACACCGGACGAGGGAGGACCGAACCACGGGGAGGTTTGCGCGGCGCTTTTGGCCGCGTGCCTGTGCAACGACGCAGAACTGGACCCCGAGGGGGGAGGCTTCGGGGATCCGGTGGACGTGGCCTTGGCGCAAGCTGCGGCGGCGCGGGGCTACCGGCGAGAGCTTTGGGAAGAGGTCCTCCCCCGCCGGGCGGAGTGGCCCTTCGACGGCGCGCGCAAGCGCATGACCACGGTCCACGAGGTCGCACGGGCCGCACAGCTCCCCTGGGGTTTCCCCGGATCCCGGTACGTGGCTTTCGTAAAGGGCGCTCCGGAGGTGGTCCTGTCGCGATGCCGGTGGCTGTGGAAGGCCGGGCGGCGGGAGGAGCTCGACACCCCGCACCGTCAGCGGGTGGCGGGCAAGGTGGAGGAGCTGGCGAGCCAGGGGTTCCGGGTGCTGGCCCTGGCGTGTGGGTTCCACGAGCGCCTCCCCACGGGACCGGAGGAAGCAGAAGAAGACTTGGTCTTCTTGGGGCTGGCAGGACTGGTAGATCCCCTGCGTCCCGAGGTCCGAGAGGCGGTGGCGAAGTGCAAGGGGGCCGGGGTGCGGGTGGTGATGGTCACCGGCGACCATCCCTCCACGGCCCTGGCCGTGGCACGGGAGGCGGGTGTCGTGGACCCGGGAGAGGAACGGGTGGTGACGGGGCCGGAACTGGATGCCGTCCCGCGAGACGAGTTGCGCCGGCTCGTCCGGGAGGTCTGTGTGTTCGCCCGGGTGGTCCCCGAGCACAAGCTCCTCCTGGTGGAGGCCCTGCAAGCGCAGGGGGAGGTGGTGGCGGTGACGGGAGACGGGGTCAACGACGGACCCGCCCTGCGGCGGGCGGAAGTGGGCGTGGCCATGGGCAGCGGGACGGAGGTGGCGCGGGAAGCCGCGGCGGTGGTCCTGCTGGACGACAACTTCGCCACGGTGGTGGCCGCGGTGGAGGAGGGACGGGTGGTCTTCGACAACGTCCGGAAGTTCGTGCGGTACCTGTTCACCACCAACGTGGCGGAGCTGTGGACGGTCCTGGCCGCGGCCCTGGCGGGCTTGCCCTTCCCCCTCTACCCCCTGCAGGTGTTGTGGATCAACTTGGTGACGGACGGTCCCCCGGCCCTGGCCCTGAGCGTGGAACCCGCGGAGGAGGACGTGATGCGCAGGCCGCCCCGGCCCCCGGCGGAACCCTTCCTCACCCCCGCCCAGGGCTGGCGGGTGGTGTGGGTGGGGCTGCTCATGGGGATGACCGCTTTGGGGGTGGGCGCCTACTTCCTCGCGCAGGGGGATCCGGCATGGCAGACGGTGGTGTTTGCGGCCCTCACCGTAGCGCAGTTCTTCAACGTGTACGCGGTGCGGACTTCCAAACCCTTTTGGCACGGAGTGGGGTCCAACCCGGCCCTGCTGGCCGCGGTGGCGGCGGGTGTGGGGCTCCTGGCCCTGGCCATCTACCTCCCCGTCCTGCAGCCTTACTTCCACACCCGTCCTCTCCACGGGGGACACCTGGTGGCCGCCATGCTGCCTGGGTTGGTGGCAGCCTTGGCGGTGGAGTTCGAAGAGCTGCGCCGGGCGCGCGCAGGAGCGGTACCGTGAGGGTGCAGTACGTCTGCCAGTCGTGCGGCTACCGGGCGCCCCGCTGGCTGGGCCGCTGTCCGAGCTGCGAGGCGTGGAACAGCATGGTGGAGGAGGTGGAGGTCCCCCGCAAGCCTGCCCCCCGCGCCGCGAACCCCGTGCCCCTGCCCGAGGTCTCGCCCCTCCCGGAGCAGCGGTGGCCCACGGGACTGGCGGAGCTGGACCGGGTGCTGGGCGGCGGGTTCGTCCCGGGGTCCTTGGTGTTGGTGGGCGGAGACCCCGGGATCGGCAAGAGCACCCTGGCCCTCCAGGCGGCGCACCGGCTGGCAGAGGCGGGCCGGACGGTGCTGTACGTGGCAGGCGAGGAATCTCCCCAGCAGACCCGCATGCGGGCAGAGCGGGTGGGGGCGCTTTCCCGGGGCGTGTGGGTGGTGTCGGAGACGGACCTGGACGCGGTGCTGGCCACAGCCCGCAAACTCCGTCCGGTTCTCTTGGTGGTGGACAGTATCCAGACCGTCTACCGCCCGGACGTCCCCAGCGCTCCGGGCAGCGTGGGGCAGGTGCGGGAGTGTGCGGCGGCCCTCCTGCAGCTGGCGAAGTCCGAAGGCGTGGCGGTGCTGCTGGTGGGCCACGTGACCAAGGAGGGGATGCTGGCGGGGCCCAAGGTCCTGGAGCACCTGGTGGACACCGTGCTGTACTTCGAGGGCGAGCGGCACCAGGCGTACCGGATCCTGCGGGCGGTGAAGAACCGCTTCGGCTCCACCAACGAGATCGGGGTGTTCGAGATGCGGGGCAGCGGGCTGGTGGAGGTGCCCAACCCGTCCGCGGCGTTCCTGAGCGACCGTCCCCCCGGGGCTTCCGGGGCCGCGGTGGTGTGCACCCTGGAAGGGAGCCGGCCCCTGCTGGTGGAGGTGCAAGCCCTGGTGAGCCCCTCCGCCTTCGGCACGCCCCGGCGGGCCACCTCGGGGGTGGACTACAACCGGTTGCTGCTGCTCTTGGCGGTCCTGGAGAAACACGCGGGGCTCGGTTTCTCGCAGGCGGACGTGTACGCCAACGCCGCGGGCGGGGTGCGGGTGGACGAACCTGCCGCGGACCTGGGGATCGCCCTGGCGGTGGCTTCCTCCTACCGCAGCACCGCCCTGGACCCCAAGACGGTGTTCTGCGGGGAGCTGGGGTTGGCGGGAGAGGTACGGCCCGTGCCCCAGCTGGGGCGTCGCCTGGGGGAAGCCAGCAAGCTAGGGTTCGTGCGGGCCTTCGTGCCGAAGGCGGGGCTGTCCGGGGCCGAGGGGGTAGGCCTTGAGCTGGTGCCGGTGGGGACGGTGATGGAGGCCCTGGACCTGGCCCCCTGGGGCTAGACCACCCCAAAAATCGCGCAGCGATTTTTGGGGACCCCGGTCCGTCTTCCCACGGGGGCTTTTCCCGGACAAGCCCCTAGGAGCGGGTGCGGGAAACTCTCGAACGGAGGGAAGACCGGGGTGGTCTGGACCGCCCTGAAGATGGGTGCCCGAGGATCGCTTGCCGGTTGCCGGCCCGCCCGTGCGGAACGGGGCTTCGGTGGCGGCTTATACTGGGCTCGAAATGGCTTCGGAAGGAAGGACGGCGCATCGGGTGGCGGCGTGGGCCGGGGCGTTGCTGGGTGCTGCCCTGGGCGCGCAGGTAGGGCTCGCGGTGGCGCCCATGGTCCCCCTGTCAGGCTGGATGCGGGTGGGCGCCGGGGTGGCGGGGGCCGCAGCCGGGGCTCTGGGGGGGAGCGTGGCGGCCCCTCTCGTGTGGCGGCTCTTCGTACGGCTCATGGCCCGGGTCCTGGCGTGGCTGAGCCACGTGCCTTCCCGGGACTTGGGCATCGGGGTGGCAGGGCTGCTGTTGGGCTTGCTGGTGGCCACGGCGGTGGGATACCTCCTGTCCGGGGTGCCGGTGATCGGCGGGTACCTGAGGGTGGTGGCCCTGGTGGTGTTCGGCTACCTGGGGCTGCAGTTCGCCTTGCAGCGGAGGGAGGAGGTGGCGAGCCTCCTGGACCGCGGACGCAGGTCTCGGGGGCCCGCGAAGGTGCTGGACACTAGTGCCATCATCGACGGCCGCATCGCGGACGTGGTGCGGGCGGGCTTCCTCGAGGGCCCCTTCTTGGTCCCCCGGTCGGTGCTCCGGGAGCTGCAGGCCATCGCGGACTCCTCCGATCCCCTCCGCCGCGCCCGAGGCCGCAGGGGGCTGGACGTCCTGCACCGGCTCCAGGAGGAGTCGCAGGCGGTGCAGGTGGTGGAGGACGACGGGGACGGCGCGGTGGACGAGCGGGTGGTGCGGCTGGCCCGCTCCGCGCGGGCGTCCGTGGTCACCACGGACTTCAACCTCAACCGGGTGGCCCAGCTGCAGGGGGTGCGGGTGCTGAACCTCAACGACCTCGCCTCCGCCATGCGGCCCGTGGTGCTGCCGGGGGAGGAGGTCACGGTGCAGCTCCTGCGGGAGGGCAAGGAGCCGGGCCAGGGGGTGGGTTACCTGGAGGACGGGACCATGATCGTGGTGGAGGGCGGCAAGGCCCTGGTGGGGTCCACCGTGGAGGCAGTGGTGACCAGCGTGCTGCAGACCTCCGCGGGCCGCATGGTCTTCGCGCGCCCCAAGCAGGAAGCCGCGCGGCGGGGCGGGGCGGTGTCCCCCCGGTGAAGGGGAGACTGAAGCGCGTGCGGGTGGCTGCGGTGATCGCCGCGGCGGGCCGGAGTGCGCGCATGGGCCAGGGCACCCCGAAGGTGCTCCTGTCTCTGCACCAGGTGCCGGTTATCGTGCGGTCCATCCTGCCCTTCCACCACGCGAGCCTGGTGCAGGACATCGTGGTGGTGGCCACAGAGGCCTCCATCGACCGGGTGCGGGAGCTGGTGGCCAAGTACGGACTGGGCAAGGTGTCCGCGGTGGTGGCGGGGGGGCTCAAGCGGCAGCAGTCCGTGGCCCTGGGGCTGCAGGCGCTGGGGCGGTGCGACGTGGTCCTGGTCCACGACGGCGCACGGCCCCTGGTCACCGCGGACATCATCGAGCGGGTGGTGGAAGCCGCGGTAGAGTACGGGGCCGCGGTGCCCGCGGTGCCGGTGCGGGACACCATCAAGCGCGTGGACGGCGACCGGGTGGTGGAGACCTTGAACCGGGACGAACTCCGGGCGGTACAGACACCCCAGGGCTTCCGGTACGAGCTGCTGGTGCAGGCGCACGAGCGGGCCCGGGAGGAGGGCTTTTACGGCACCGACGACGCCACCCTGGTGGAGCGCCTGGGCCACCCCGTGGCCGTGGTGCCGGGAAGTCCCGAGAACCTCAAGATCACCACCCCCGAGGACTTGCTCCTGGCGGAGGCGTTGCTGCAGTGGCGGGAAGGGTGAGGGTGGGGATCGGATACGACGTGCACCCCTTCGGCGCCGGGCGCCGCCTGGTCCTCGGCGGAGTCCTGGTCCCCCACTCCCGCGGTCTGGAGGGCCACAGCGACGCGGACGTCCTCACCCACGCGGTGATGGACGCGGTCCTCGGCGCCTGCGGGTTGCCGGACATCGGCACCCTCTTCCCGTCCACAGACCCGCGGTACGAGGGAGCCGACAGCCTGGACCTGCTGGACCAAGTCCTGGATCGCGCCCGCAGGGCCGGCTGGAGGGTGGCTCAGGTAGACTGCGTGGTGGTGGCGCAGGAGCCCCTCCTCGCGGAGTACCTGCCGCGCATGCGGGAGACCCTTGCCTTGAGGATCGGGCTGCCTCCCGATGCGGTGGGGGTGAAGGCCACCACCCCGGAGGGGCTGGGAGCCCTGGGCCGGGGAGAGGGAGTGGCAGCCCTGGCGGTGGCCCTGGTGGAAGCCCTGGAAGTGTGACGTCTGCTGGACCCGGAGGTCTTCCGTGGCGCTGTACGTGACCAACACCCTGACCCGGCGGAAGGAACCCTTCCAGCCGTGGAACCCCCCGGACGTGAAGATGTACGTGTGCGGGGTGAACCTACACGGCCCGGCCCACGTGGGACACGCCCGCAGCTACGTGTTCTTCGACGTGGTCCGCCGCCACCTGGAGTGGTCGGGCTACCGGGTCCGCCACGTGCAGAACTTCACCGACATCGAGGACAAGATCATCGCCCGGGCCCAGCGGGAAGGCCGCAGCCTCGAGGCCATCGCCCGAGAGTACATCCAGCGGTTCTTGGAGGAGATGGACGCCCTGAACGTGCTCCGGGCCCACCACTACCCCCGGGCCACGGAGGCCATTCCCGAGATGGTGCGCATCGTAGAGGGCCTCCTGGCCAAAGGACACGCCTACGTGGTGGACGGGGACGTGTACTTCCGGGTCACCTCCGACCCCGAGTACGGGAAGCTGTCCGGGCGTTCCCTGGAGGAGCTGCAGGCGGGGGCCCGGGTGGAGGTGGATCCGCGGAAGGAGCACCCCATGGACTTCGCCCTGTGGAAGGCAGCCAAGCCAGGTGAACCTTCTTGGCCCAGCCCGTGGGGCCCGGGGCGGCCGGGCTGGCACATCGAGTGCTCCGCCATGTCCATGAGCTACCTGGGGGAGCAGCTGGACATCCACGGGGGTGGGGAGGACGTCATCTTTCCCCACCACGAAAACGAGATCGCCCAGAGCGAGTGTTACACGGGCAAGCCCTTCGTGAAGTACTGGCTCCACAACGCCCACCTCCGCATGGAGGGCCAGGAGGAGCGCATGACCCGCTCCCTGGGGAACGTGGTGTGGATCCGGGACGCCCTGGCCCGCTACCGCCCCGACGGCATCCGCTTGTTCTTGCTCAGCTCCCACTACCGGAGCCCCATGACGTGGCGGGAGGAAGCCGTGGCGGCCGCGGAGCGGGGAGCCGGACACCTGCGGGCCGCGGTGGAGGCTGCGGAGACCCTCCTGCGGCGCACCCGCCCGTCGGGCCGCACTTCCCCCGCGGCACAGCGCCTACGGGAGGCGGTGGCGCGCTACCGGGCGGAGTTCCGCCAGGCCCTGGACGACGACTTCGACACCCCCTCCGCCCTGGCCACCCTGCATGCCCTGGCTACCGAACTCAACCGCCTCACGGACGCCCTGGCCAAGTCGCAGACGGAGGCGGGCAGTCCGGAGGACGCGGCGCAGGCCGTGGAGGAAGCCCGGGAAGCGCTGCGGGAGCTCGGGGGAGTCCTGGGCCTGCGCTTGGTGGCGCCCGTGCCGGCGTCCCTGGCCGCGGCCTTGCGTCGACTGCTGGACGAGGAGGAGGCGCTGCGGGAGGTGGACGGACACGGGCCTCCGGAGCTGGTCCTGGACCGGGTCCTGGAAGCCCGCCAGCGGGCGCGGGAGCGCCGGGACTTCTCGACCGCGGACCGGATCCGACAGCGCCTGGCGGAGCTGGGGGTGTCCGTGGAGGACTACCCCGGAGGCAGCCGGTGGCGGATCCGCGACGGCACGTGACGGAGCGGGCACCCGCGGCAGGCGAGGGCGCGGGCCGGGAGTCGCAGAGCGGTGTTCCCGGGCGGCGGGAAAGCGCCGTGGTGGCGGGCCGCAACCCCGTGCGGGAGGCCCTGCGCTCCGGACAGCCCATCCGGAAGGTGCAGGTGTCCCGCCACGCCCGCCTGCGGGGCACGCTCGCGGAGATCGTGGAAGAGGCCCGCCGGCGCGGGATCCCCGTCCAGTTCGTGGACCCCCGTCACCTCGACCAGCTCTCTGCCACGGGCGCCCACCAGGGCGTGGTGGCCCTGGTGGCGGTACGCCCCTTGGTGGACCTAGAAGACCTCCTGGAGCGGGCCCGGTCCGTCCCAGACCCCTTGCTGGTTCTGGTGGACGGGGTGGAGGACCCGCGCAACCTCGGCGCGATCCTGCGCACCGCGGAAGCCGCCGGGGCTGTGGGGGCGGTGATCCCGACCCGCCGGTCCGCGGGCCTTTCCCCGGCGGTGGCGAAGGCTTCCGCGGGTGCGGCGCTGCACCTGCCGGTAGCGGGCGTGAGCAACATGGCCAGAGCGGTGCAGCGGTGCCAAGAGGCCGGCTTCCGCGTGGTGGCCGCAGACCCACGGGCCACCCTCGGCTACGACGAAGCCGACCTGGACCCTCCCGTGGCCTTGGTGGTCGGCGGGGAGGAACGAGGGGTGCGGCGGCTGGTGCGGGAGCGGTGCGACCAGGTGGTGCGGATCCCCATGCGGGGCAAGGTGGAGTCCCTGAACGCGTCGGTGGCCGCGGCCATCCTCCTGTACGAGGTGGTCCGCAGGCTGCGGGCCCGGGGGCGAGGGCGGGAGGAGGGGAGTTGAGGAAGGCCCTGTGGGTTTCCGCGGGCGTGGTGGCCGTCTGCCTCGTCTGGTGGATTTGGGAGGAGGTCCGTCACGCGGGGCGGGTTCGGCCCGGGGTCTGGGTGGGTGGTCAGCCCGCGGGCGGGCTGACGCCGGAGGAGCTGAGGGCCACCTTGTAGGCTCCTGGTACCGTCCCCCGCACGGTGAAGGTGGGGGTGCGGAAGGCGGCGGAAATCGAGATCTCCACCCCCTGGCGTCCTTGACCGCCGCATAGACCGTCTCTATAATCTGCTTAGTTTTCGGCGAATCGGAGTCCGGCGGAATCCAACTGGCGCGGAGGCGGTGCCGGTGGCGGTAGCGCGGAAAGAAGCGGCGACTCCGTACCCTGAGATGCTCGACGAAGACCTGGTGGAAGCCGCCAAAGCCGGAGACGACCGAGCTTCCGAGTTCCTCATCCACAAGTACCGCAACTTCGTCCGGGTGAAGGCCAAGGCGTACTTCCTCATCGGCGCGGACCGGGAGGACATCATCCAGGAGGGGATGATCGGCCTGTACAAGGCCATCCGGGACTTCCGCCGGGACAAGCTCAGCAGCTTCCGGGCCTTCGCGGAGCTGTGCATCACCCGGCAGATCATCACGGCCATCAAGACCGCCACCCGACAGAAGCACATCCCCCTGAACTCCTACGTGTCCCTCAACAAGCCCATCTACGACGACGACTCGGACCGGACTCTCCTGGACGTGATCGGGGGGCTGAAGGTGGCGGACCCGGAGGAGATGGTGATCAGCCGGGAGACCTCCGCCCGGATGCGGCAGCGGATCCGCCAGAACCTGAGCGAGCTGGAGCACCGGGTCCTGAACCTGTACCTGGACGGCAAGTCCTACCAGGAGATGGCCAACGAGCTGCAGCGGCACGTGAAGTCCATCGACAACGCCCTGCAGCGGGTGAAGCGCAAGCTGGAAAAGAACCTCGAGCAGGACGACTAGGGGCGTGTGCTGGGGGAGCTCCCGGGCACAGGCCAGGGAGGTCCTCGGAAGCGTGATTTCCCAGAGGCCGCGTGGTCCGCATCCTTTGCCCCCGCTGTGGCGCCGACATCCTCCGCCTGACCCCCACGGAACCCGGGGAGCAGGTGCAGTGCCCGCGCTGCGGCCACCGGTTCGAGCCGCAGGAGGAGAGCTGGGTAGACCCGGAGGACGCCTGAGGGCTAGACCACCCCAAAAATCGCTGCGCGATTTTTGGGGACCCCGGTCCGTCCTTCCGGCGGAGGGATTTCCGAGACAGACTCCTAGGGCCGCCCTCAGAGGAACACGGCGGGGGTCCCCAACAGTCGCGGTTTAACCCCCGATCTGGATCATCACCCGCTGCCTGGGGTACAGCCGCTCCGCCAGGGCGTGCCCGAAGGGGCGGCGGAAGGCCGCGGCCCGGAAGATCTCCCGCAGCTCCTCGTACGAGGCGCCGCGCCGCAGGGGCGTGAGGAGGTCTTCCTCGTCGTCCCGCAGCAGGCACAGGCGCAGCTTGCCGTCCGCGGTCAGGCGGAGGCGGCCGCACTTGGCGCAGAAGGGTTCGCTGATGGGGCTGATGAACCCCAGGGCGCCCGCCGCCCCCGGGATGCGGTAGGTGCGGGCCGGCTCGTCCCCGGACAGGTCCAGGGGTTCCAGGGGCCCGAAGGCCTCCTCGATCCGGCGCACGGTTTCCTCCGTCCGCACCACGCTGCCCTCCGCGAAGTCTGCCACCGCTCCGAAGGGCATGACCTCGATGAACCGCACTTCCCACGGGCGGTCCAGGGTGAGTGCGGCTAGCGGTACCACGGCCTCCTCGTTGAACCCCCGCACCACGACCGTGTTGAGCTTGACGGGCCGTAGACCAGCTTCCTCCGCGGCCCGGATCCCGTCCAGGACGTCTTCCAGCCGTCCCCCCCGGGTGATACGGCGGAACTGCTCGGGGTCGAGGGTGTCCAAGCTCACGTTCACCCGGCGCAGGCCCGCTTCCGCCAGCGGCGCCGCCAGGTCCCGGAGCCGCACCCCGTTGGTGGTGAGGGCCACGTCCCGGATCCCCGGGATGGACGCGATCCCCCGCACCAGGTCCACCAGCCCGGGCCGGACCGTGGGTTCCCCGCCCGTCAGGCGGACCTTGGACACCCCGAGCTCCGCGGCGATCCGGGTGAGGAGGAGGATCTCGTGGTCCTGCAGCAGCTCCGCGGGTGGGCGGAAGGAGATGCCGTCCGCGGGCATGCAGTACACGCACCGGAGGTTGCACCGGTCCGTGAGGGAGATGCGTAGATCCCGGATGGGGCGGCCGTACTGGTCCAGCAAGGCAGCCTCCGGTGGTCCGTCGCACCTTATTATACCCGGGGGCGGCAAAGCTAGGCGGGAGGTGTGAGCATGAAGGGGGTCGCGGTGGACCTGCAAGGCAAGGTGGCCCTAGTGACGGGGGCGGGGAGCGGGATCGGCAGGTCTGTGGCTTTGACCCTGGCCCGCGCCGGAGCCGCGGTGTCCGTTCTGGACGTGGACCGCCACCGGGCAGGCCAGGTGGCGGCGGAGGTGCAAGGGACGGGCCGCCGGGCCCTGGCGGTGGCCGCGGACGTGCGGAACCCGGAAGCCGTACGCCAGGCGGTGGACACCACCGTGGCGTCCCTGGGGAGCCTGGACATCCTGGTGAACAACGCGGGGCTCCAGTACGTGTGCCCGGTACAGGACTTCCCGGAGGACAAGTGGGACCTCCTGGTGGGTGTGATGCTGACCGGCACCTTCCTGTGCACCAAGTACGCCCTACCCCACATGGTGACCCGGGGGTGGGGACGCGTGGTGAACATCGCCTCCGCGCACGGCCTAGTGGCCTCCCCCTTTAAGAGTGCGTACGTGGCCGCCAAGCACGGGGTGGTGGGGTTCACCAAGGCCGTGGCCCTGGAGGTGGCCGCCCACGGGGTCACCGTAAACGCCGTGTGCCCCGCGTACGTACGGACTCCCCTGGTGGAAAGCCAGATCGCGGACCAGGCCCGGGTGCACGGCATCTCCGAGAACGAGGTGGTGGAGCGCGTCCTTTTGCAGCCCGCGGCGGTCAAGCGCATGCTGGAGCCCGAGGAGGTGGCGGCGTTCGTCCTGTACCTGTGTTCCGAGCTGGCCGGGGGACTCACCGGCGCTGCTTACCCCCTGGACCTGGGGTGGACCGCGCGATGAGGTCTGTGCCCTTCCACCCGGGGCAGAGGGCGGAGTTCCGGCGGACGGTCACGGAGGCCGACCTGGTGAACTTCGCGGGCGTGTCCGGGGACTTCAACCCCCTGCACACGGACGCCGTGTACGCGGCCCGCAGCCGGTTCGGCCAGCGGGTGGCCCACGGGATGCTGCTGGGTGCGTGGATCTCCGCCCTCCTGGGCACACGCCTCCCGGGGCCCGGGGCCATCCTCCTGTCGTGCGGCCTCCGCTTCCGGAGGCCCACCCGCGTGGGCGACACCCTGGTGGTGTGGACGGAGGTGGCGTCGGTCCGGGAGGACAAGCCCATCCTCCACCTGCGGGTGGGCTGCACCAACCAGGAGGGCGAGACGGTGGTGGAGGGCGAGGCTGCCTGCCTGTGGGAACCGGTGGAGGAGGGGTGATGCGCCGCAGTACGGTGCTCTTCCTGTTGGCCTTCCTCCTCGGCGGGGCCCTCGGTCCCGGAGGCGCCCAGGAGCCGGTCCTCCTGCACGAGGTGCTGCCCAACGGCCTGCGGGTGGTGGCCGCGGAGCTCGCTGGTTCCCCCGCGGTCACCGTGGACGCGTGGGTGCGGGTGGGCTCGCGGGACGAGCCGGACGAACTCAACGGCGCCGCGCACTTCGTGGAGCACATGCTCTTCAAAGGCACCCGGCGCCGCGGGCCCGGGGACTTCGCCCGGGAGGTGGAAAGCCTGGGCGGCTGGGCCAACGCTTCCACGGCGTGGGACTACACCCATTACTACGTGGTGGTCCCCGCGGGAGCCTTCCGCGAGGCCCTGGACATCCTGGCCGACGCCCTGGCGAACGCCGCCTTCGACCCCCGGGAGGTCGAGCGGGAACGCACGGTGGTGCTGCAGGAGTTGAGCCTCATCCGCGACACCCCGGCCCGGTACGCGGTCTTCAAACTGTACGAGACCGCTTACACCGTGCACCCGTACCGGAGGCCCGTGGGAGGGTCGGTGGAAACCGTGCGGCGCGTGACCCGGGACCAGCTGGTGGGTTTTTACCGCGCCCACTACGGGCCGAGGAACGTGACCGTGGTGGTGGCCGGCGGCGTGCCTGCCCGGCGCGCCGTGGAGGAGGCTCGCAGGACCCTGGGCGGGTGGCGGCGTCCCGTGGTTCCCCGCCCCGTAGCACCCCGGGAGCCTCCCCTGGACCGGGTGCGCCGTGCGGTGGAGCTCCGGGACGTGCAGGTCACCACCTTCGCCATGGGTTGGGTCGGCCCCGACGTGCGGGACGAGGACCACTACGCCGTGGACGTGCTGGTCTACGCCCTGGGCCGGGGCCGGGGAGCGCGGTGGGTTCGCAACCTCCGGGACCGCCGGAGGGTCGTGCAGGCGCTGTCCGTGAGCTTCCCCACCGCGAAGGACCCGCCGCTCGTCGTGGTCAGCGGGGCAACACAGGACCCGGAGGAGTCCCGGGCCGAACGCGCGGTCTTGGAGGAGGTACGGGAGCTGAGGGAGCGGGGCCTGTCGGAGGACGAGCTCCACCGGGCCAAGACGCTGCTGGAAGCCGAGGTCCGGGCCGAGCTGCACACCAGCCGGGGGACGGCCGCCAGCCTGGGGTTCGCGGCCACGGTGGCGGACCTGGACTACCACGGGACGTACCTGGACAACGTGCGGGCCGTGACCCGGGACCAAGTGCTGCAGGTGGCGCGCCGGTACCTCGACCCGGAGCGGTACGCGGTGGTGGCGGTGCGCCCCAGGAGGAACCCGTGAGGTGGGTTGCCCTCGTGGCGGCCGTGCTGGTGGCCCTGGCGCGGCCGGCGCCTGCCTCCCAGGAAGTCGGCGAGCCCGTGTTCTGGAGGCTCCGGAGCGGGCTGCGGGTGTTGGCGCAGGAGCTGCCCGCGGCGGGGTTGGTGGCGGTGGCGGTGCTGGTGGGAGCCGCCCCCAGGGTGGAGGGACCCTCCCAGGCCGGGATCTCCATCCTGACCAGGGAGGTGATGCTGCAGGGCACCACCCGGCGCGGTGGCCAGGACCTGGCGGAGGCCCTGGACTCCCTGGGAGCCAGCCTGCGGGCCCTCACCGGGCCCGACCACACGGAGTGGACGGTGTTGGTGCCCGCGGAACACGTGGACCAGGCTCTGGAGCTCCTGGCGGAGGTCCTCACGTCGCCCCGCTTCGCGCCGGAAGACCTGGAAGCGCAGCGGAGGGTCAGCTTGGTGCGGCTACGGCAACAGCGGGACCAGCCGCAGAGCCGTGCCGTGGAGCTCGCGCAGTCCTTGTTGTACCCCTACCACCCTTATCGAAACCCCTTGCTGGGTACCCCGGAGACCGTGGCCCGCCTGACCCGGGAGGACCTGGTCCGCTACCACGCCACGTTCTACACCGCGCCGAACATTGTGGTTTCGGTGGCCGGGGAGCTGCCCGCGCCCGTGGCGGTGGCGAAGGTCCAGCGCGCCTTCTCCGACCTGCGCACTTCGGACCTGCCCGCGCGGGTGAAGCTCTTGGACTCCGTAGAGGGTGCCCTGGCGCACCGGCCCACACGGCGGCGGGACGTGCGGGAGACCCAGCAGACCGCGGGAGCGTGGGTGGCGGTGGCTTACCTGGGCGTCTCCGTGCGCCACCCGGACTGGCCCGCCTTGCGGGTTGCCGCCACGGTCCTGGGAGGCGGGATGGCTTCCCGGCTGTTTCAGGCGGTACGGGAAAGGGAGGGGCTGGCGTACGCGGTGGGGGCCGGCTTCCCGGCCCAGCGGGGCCCCGCCGCCGTCACCTTGACCGCGGGCGTGGACCCATCTACCGTGGACCGCGCCCTGGGCGCCATGCTGCGGGAAGTGGAGGACCTGCGGGCGCGGCCGCCCGCGCTGGAGGAGGTGGCTCGGGCCCGCCGCCGGGTGGCCGGCTTACACCTGCTGGACCACGAGGACCTGCGGCGGCGCGCCTTCTACCCGGCGTGGTACGAACTGGTGGGTGCAGGCTACCGGTTCGACCGGCAGGTGACCGAGCTGGTTTCGCGGGTGACGCCCGCGGACGTGCAGCGGGTAGCCCGTCGCTACCTGGAGCACCCCGCGGTGGCGGTGGTGGGGCCTGTGGCCCCCTAATGGGGCCTCTGAGGAAGACCCTGGCCCTAAGAGGGCCGGCGTCCCTAAAAAAATCGCGCAGCGATCTGGGTGGTGTTCGGGTGGCCGCGCCGAGCCGGACGGAGTTCCTGCGGCTCCTCGACAGGGTGGAGGAGGAGGTGGCGGAAGCCCGGCGCCTGTGGGCGCAGCTCCGTGCCCGGAGGCGGGCCCCCCTGCTGTGGGTGCTGGTCCACACGGTCTTGTCACACCAGACTCCCGGGCCCCGTACGTACCGGGCCAGCAGGCGGGTGTGGGCGCGTTACAGGTCCCTGGAGCAGCTGGCCCGGGCCAGGCCTGAAGACCTGGAACCCCTGGTGCGGGAGGTGGGGTTGGGGCGGGTGAAGTCGGCGCGGTTGGTGGCCCTGGCACGGGCGGTGCAGGCGCGGTGGAAGACCCTGGCCGCTTTCGCCGCGGTGCTGCGGTCCGCACCCCTGGAGCAGGCGTGGCAGGCCCTGTTGGACCTGCCTGGGGTCGGGCCCAAGTCCGCGGCGGTGGTGCTCTTGTTCCGGTACCGCCGGCCCAAGTTCCCCGTGGACACCAACATCCTCCGGGTGGCCCAGACGCTGGGCTGGGTGGAGGGGCGAGACCCGGAGGCGGTGCGGTTCCTGGTGGAAGCGGTGCTGGGGCCGGACCCGGACCTGTTGCTGCGGGCACACGCGGACCTCCTGGCCCTGGGGCGGGCCACCCAGCGGAGCCGGAGCGGCGCGCTCTGGGAGCGGGTGTGCGGGCGCCCGTTGAGGAAGACCCGGGGATCGGTTAGGATTTAAACGGATTTCGAAGTTCCGGAGGTGCGGGTGACGGACCGGCAGGTGGTGCGCGTGTTCCGCGCCCTGGGAGACCCGACCCGCTACCGGATCGTGCGGCTTCTGGCCGGGCGGGAGGAGGTGGCGTGCCGGGAGCTGGCCAAGCGCTTCCGGCTGAGCGCGCCTGCTCTGTCGCACCACTTCCGGGTCCTGGAGGAATGTGGGCTCCTCCGGGTCCGCAAGGAAGGCCCGTACCACTACTTCCGGCTCAACCGAGCGGTGCTGCGCCGGGCCCTGAGCCGGTGGGGGAGGTGGGAGGCGGAGTAACACCGTGCGGAACGCGTCGGCTTTATTTCCAGGTTTTGCGAATTCCATAAAAGGAAAAGGAGGGTGACATGGACGTTCTGTTCCTCGTCGGACGCGTGGTGGTCGGCCTCTTCTACGTGATGAACGCCCTCAACCACTTCCGGAACGTGCAGATGCTGAGCGGGTACGCGGCCAGCAAGGGGGTCCCCGCGCCGCAGGCCATGGTGGTCCTCACGGGAGTGCTCCTGCTGGTGGGCGGCCTGTCCATCCTCTTCGGCGCGTACCCGACCGTGGGCATCGCCGCGGTGGTGGTGTTCCTGGTGGTGGTGGCCTTCTGGATGCACAACTTCTGGACGGTCCAGGACCCCATGCAGCGCATGGGTGAGATGGTCAACTTCAACAAAAACCTGGCGCTGGCGGGAAGCGCCCTCATGTTCCTGGCCATCCCCCAGCCCTGGCCCCTGAGCCTAGGGTGGTGAGGCGGGAGCTGGGCGCTCCCGGCGACTCCGTGGCCCTCCGCCCGGGGGAGCCGGAGTGGTAAGCTGGGTGGGGAGCCGGCGTAGCTCAGCGGCAGAGCGGCGGATTTGTAATCCGCGTGCCGGGGGTTCGAATCCCCCCGCCGGCTCCAGGCAGAACCCGCAACAGACAAGGATTCCGGCCTCAGGGGTGCACCCCTGCGCGTCCTTTTCCGGTACTGTGCCCCTATTGTGCGCCTGCTGTAGGATGGTGAGTTGGGGTTAGCCGTCGTGAGGCGTGGACTTACCCTGCTTTAGTGGACAGGGTAACGCTGACAGATTCAGGATTCGCTGGCCACCTCCCCTCGAACTCCTCCGGGGACAGGTACCCCAGGGCTCAGTGCCGCCGCCTCCGGTTGTAGAACCCCTCCAGGGAGGCGAACAGCACCGAGCGAGCTTGTTGCCGGGTGCGGAAATGGCACCGGCTGAGGACCTCCCGGTTCAGGGTGGCGAAGAACGCCTCGCACAGGGCGACCTCGTACGCGTCTCCCTTGCGGCCCATGGAGGGCAGGATCCTCGCTGCCCGGAGCCGGGCTCCAAACCGCAGGCTGCTGTACTGCGAGCCCCGGTCGGAGTGGTGCACCAGGCCTGGGGCAGGCCGGCGCCTCCACAGCGCCATCACCACCAGCTCCGCTCGGGCATCTGGGCGCATCGCCCATCCCACGACCCTCCGGCTCCACACGTCCAGGACCACCTCAGGTACAGCACGCCCTCCTCCGTGGGCACGTAGACCAGATCCGCCACCCACAGCCGGTCGGGACCTTCCGCCCAGCTCCCGTACTGCCAGCTCCAGCACCGCCCGTCGCTGGTCCCCGTGGCCCTCAGCTCCGAAGCGTTCCCGGCTCTTCCGGCCCGGCGAAGCCCGCCGCCTGTGCCGCCCGGCGGATGCGCTCGTCCCATGCGAGAAACCGGACCTCCGCGCCGCTCTCTGCCCGCACCACAAGCGCCGAGCCGAGATGGATCGCGTCGAAACCACGCAGGCCGTGCGCCAGCGCCAGCTCCGCAGCCACGTCCGCCACTCGCTGGGTCAGCTGCACCACC
>Ga0197142_1001966_pt1 | contig 18449 bp, 17 predicted proteins | sample GBS60_MetaG_FD_148614 | JGI IMG/M metagenome (GOLD analysis project Ga0197142, IMG submission 148614) | Sediment microbial communities from Great Boiling Springs, Gerlach, Nevada, United States - GBS 60_MetaG | ecosystem: Environmental > Aquatic > Thermal springs > Hot (42-90C) > Sediment...
GAGCGTCGTCTGGGGAAATTTCTCTCGGGCTTTCAGGAGCCATTGGTGCAGCTCCGCTCGCGTGAGGGCATCGAGCGCCCCGAAGGGCTCATCGAGCAAGAGGATCTCTCGTCGAGACAGAAGTGTGCGGATGAGGGCGACGCGCTGGCGCATCCCTGCCGAAAGCTGCGCCGGATATGCGCGCTCAAAGCCGGCAAGCCCAAACTCCTCAAAGAGCTGTCGCGCGTGGGCTTCGGCTCTTTTGAGGTCTTCCCCAGCGATCTCTGGGCCAAGCAAAGTATTTTTCAGCGCGGTGCGCCAGGGCAGGAGTAAGTCTTTTTGTTGCATGTAGGCGACGTGGGATCGGGCGTGTGGCACGAGAGCGTCGTTGAGATAGATCTCCCCCGAATCTGGAGGGATCAGCCCCGCGATGATGTGCAAGAGCGTGGTCTTGCCGCAGCCGCTGGGGCCAATGAGCGCAACAAATTCTCCAGGTTGGACTTCTAAGTCAACCCCATCCAGCACGGGCAATGGAGCCCCATCGCGAGTGAAGCGCTTGCTTATCTGCACAAGCTTGAGATGAGCTGATACGTTGAGTCCGCTTTCTTTCTTCAGATAACTTTTCACGATTGTGATTCCCAAGGGTGCTACTTGCGCTGAGGTATCACTCTGCTCTATGATACTAAGTATCTAACCGGAACGGTAGTGACGAGAGCCCTATGAAATCTTCGTCAAGGAGATGATCATCACTCGCGGACTCACGCGAGATTGACTATGAACGGCATCACACACCCAGATGTAGAGAAGTATCTCTACGAGCTTTTGCCCCCACGCGACCCGCTCTTAGTGCGCCTCGAACAAGAAGCCCGCGAGCGCGACATCCCCATCGTCGGCCCGCTCGTTGGAGGGTTACTCGCGTTGCTCGTGCGCCTGACACGAGCTAAAAAAGTTCTGGAGATCGGCACAGCTATCGGGTACTCGACAATCTGGCTGGCGCGGGCCTGCCCCGGTCGAGTCGTCACCATCGAGTACAACAAAGCAATAGCTCAAGAGGCCCAAAGAAATATCTCCGAAGCGGGACTGAGCCGCCGCGTCCGCGTGCTCGTCGGCGACGGCATGGATCTTGTGCCCACCCTGCGCACAAAGTTCGACTTTCTCTTTCTCGATGCAGAAAAACATCAGTATAGGGCTCTGCTCGACTTGGCCCTGCCCAAGATGAAGCGCGGCGCGCTCATCGTCACCGATAACGTGCTGTGGAGCGGGCGCGTCGCCCAGAGTGATCCCGATGAGACAACCCAAGCTATCCGGGAGTTTAATGAGTACGTACACAAGCACCCGGCCCTGGAGACGGTGATCGTCCCCGTGCGCGACGGCCTGGCGCTCAGCCGCAAGCGCTAGCGCATAGTCTTATGCGTCTCCAAGAGGCGCACCCCCGCTAAAATGATCAACACCATAAGCGTAGCAATCGCGGCCAAGAAGTAGCGCCCCACCCCTGCTGCCATCCCAATAGCAGCCACGGCCCACAATCCCGCCGCGGTCGTCAGCCCGCGTACCACCTCGCCCTCACGGAAGATCGTCCCTGCACCTAAAAAGCCAATCCCTACGACGATGTTCGCCGCCAGCCGCCCAGGGTCCGCGTTCGGCCCAAACGCCGTGACCGACAGCACCGTGAACAACGCCGCCCCAAACGAGACGAGCATATACGTCCTCAGTCCCGCGGGGCGTTGCGCCCGCTCCCGCTCCCACCCCACCAGCGCCCCCAGCAGCAGCGCCACGACCAACCGCACCGATAACTCCCAGTTCAGATCCATGAGAATAATTTTCACCGAAATTCCATTCCCTTGTCAAGCGCTTTCGGTTAGAATGGGCTCAGCCCATGCGCGCGCGTCAGGTCGTCTATGGGATGGTGCTTGTGGCTCTGCTTGTGATCGTCGCTCTGTTTATCGTGTTTTTAGTATGGTCTGGCTGCGGCATCTGGCGCATCCCCTGTTGAGCCCATCTCACCGCTGTTTGAGCTAAGATATCTAACGCATCATAGATCGGCCCTGGAACATCATCTGAGCCGACTACGAGCGAGAGCTCCGTACAGCCCACAATCAGGGCCTGGGCACCGCGTGCGCGCAAGCCATGCGCGATCACGCCCAGATCGCGCCGCATCGCTCCATCGAACACGCTCCCTTTGATCGCGTAGATGATTTCCATAATGCGAGCCTGCTCATCTGGGAAGGGCGTCAGGACTTCTACCCCGTAGGGGGCACACGCGTCGTGGTAGAGCCGCGTGCGCACCGTCGTCTCCGTAGCGAGTAGCCCTACACGAGGCTCGGTTATGACTTTGGCCGTCTCGGCGATCATATCTACAAACGGGATGCGCACGGCCCTTCTCAGATAGGGCAGGAAGACATGAGCCGTATTACACGGCATGGCGATGAAGCTCGCGCCCATTCTCTCCAACTTTCTCGCGCTGCGGCACAGCGCCGGGCGGGGATCGGGACCACCATGCAAAAGAAACGGCCCACGGTCGGGAATCTTTGGGTTATTATCAATCACAATGGGAATGTGATCCTGATCACATTGAGCGGGCGTGTACGCGACGATGCGTCGAAAGAGCTCGACCGTGGCCGCTGGCCCCATGCCGCCCAGAATCCCTATAGTCGCATCGTTCATGTCGTTCCCCTCACCCCTCTGCTCCCCTCTCTCTCGAAGGGGAGAGGGGCTGGGGGTGAGGGTGAAGCTGATTGTACGCAGAAGGCTATGGTTCTCACGAGACAGGCGTCCCGCCCCCTGTGGGAGTTGGTCTTCTGCAGAGGGGTCGAACTCTCTTGGAGGGAGTCTCGAGAGCGTCTATACTTATGCTCGGTATGCGCCCGTACATGGCTGAGGCCATCATAGACCTGACACAGTTAGCTCGGAACATCGCCACGGTGCGCGCCCGCGTTGGCGAGGGCATAAAGATTCTCTTCCCCGTCAAGGCCGATGCCTACGGGCATGGGGCGGTCGCTCTTGCTCGTGCAGCCGAGAAGGCCGGGGTGGACTACTTTGGGGTTGCCAACATTGCCGAAGCGCAAGAGCTGCGCGAGGCCGGCATCAAAACCCCCATTCTCATCCTCGCTTCATCACGAATCGCCCATATCACGGAGCTGGTGCGCACGGACGTTGACATCACTATATCGAGCTTAGAGTTCGCCCAAGCGCTCGCCGCCGAAGCGCAGCGCCAACGTCGCAGAGTGCGGGTCCAAGTGAAGGTGGACACGGGGATGGGGCGCAACGGCGCCCTCCCTCCAGAAGCCCTCCAGATCTGTCGCGCCCTCGCCCAGATGCCACAGCTCGAATGTACGGGAATTTTTTCACACTTCGCTTGCTCCTACAGTGAGCAGCCCGAAGACCAAGAGTTCACGCGACATCAGATCACAGTCTTCAACGAGCTCTTAGCTCAGCTCGACCGAGAGGGAATTCTGCCCCCCCTGCGACACATCGCCAACAGTTCGGGCGTTGTGCAGTATGAGCCGGAAGTGACCACGGGGTATTATAATATGATCCGTCCAGGAATTCTGCTCTATGGATATCCTGAAGTCCGTCGTCCCTGGACGGAGCCCATCAAGCCCATATTACGAATGAGAAGCTGGATCGTCACGGAGAACAGATTGCCGCCGGGGAGCTTCATCGGCTACGGGCGGCGCTTCCAGACGAAGCGCCCATCGCGTATCGTCACGATCCCCGTGGGCTACGCCGACGGAGTGATCTGGCTATTGGCCAACGTCGGCGAGGTCGTGATTTGCGGCAAGCGGGCCCCCATCGTGGGCGCGATCTCCATGGATCAGATCACCGTTGACGTCACAGACATCCCCGAAGCCAAGGTCGGCGATGAAGTCGAGCTGATCGGCCCGCAGATCACCGCTGAGGAGATCGCGCGCAAGATCGGGGCCAATTTTACCGAAGTCGTGCTCACGGCGCTCTCCAAGAGGGTCGCACGAACCTATAGAAGTCTATAGCGGCGAAACGCGCTCGACCCGCGCCGCGCACGCCTTCACTTCGGTAATTCCACAGATCGGATCAATCGCGTCATTCGTCAAGAGATTCGTCGGGCTCTCGGCGTAGTGCATGGGCATCCAGATCACCCCCGGCGCGATCTCGGTGATCTTCGCCTTCACTATTAATTCTCCGCGGCGCGTCGCAACCCTCACGCGATCTCCCTCGCGAATGCCCAGGCGCTCGGCATCTGTTGCGCTGATCTGAACGTAATTTTCTGGCTCAGCTCGGCCCGCTTTCGTCCTGCGGGACATCGTGCCCGCGTTGTACTGCATGAAGCTCCGCCCTGTCGTCAGAATGAACGGATATTCTGCGTCGGGTTCTTCTGCCGGCGGGCGATACTCGACCGCCGATAATCGCCCTTTGCCTCGGGCAAACCCGCCCACGTGCAGCGTCGGCGTCCCCGGATGGGTCTCATCGGGGCAGGGCCATTGCAGCCCGTTGTGCTCTTCGAGACGCTTATAAGTCATCCCCGCGTAGATGGGCACAAGTCTTCTGATCTCTTCAAAGATCTCTTCAGGGCTCTGATAGCTCATGGGGTACCCCAATCGCTGAGCGAGCTCGCAGAGGATGACCCAATCGGGCTTGCTCTCCCCGATGGGCTCGATTGCCTTGCGCACTCTCTGGACGCGACGCTCGGTGTTGACAAACGTCCCGTCTTTCTCAGCGAAGCTCGCTGCCGGAAGGACGACGTGAGCGAATTCTGCCGTCTTGGTCATAAAGATATCTTGGACGATGAGCAACTCGAGAGATTTCAGGGCGCGCTCGACTTTCTTGGTGTTGCCCTCGCTCAGAGCGACGTCTTCGCCGATACAGTAGAGCCCTTTGAGCTTGCCCTGGAGCGCTCGATCCCACATGTGCGAGCAATAGAGAAAGAGAAAGCTCTCGCTGGGCCCTTGGGGCACAGGGAGCGTCACCCCCCAGGCCCGCTCGAACTTGCGGACGGCTTCGAGGTCGGTCCACTTCTGATAGCCCGGCAGCGTCTCCGGGCGCACCATATCCGTTGCCCCCTGGACGTCGTTCTGGCCGCGCAGCGCGTTGAGCCCGCCGCTCTTGCGCCCCATGTTGCCCGTGATCATCGCCAAGTTCGCCAGAGCCTGCACGTTATCTACGCCGGTGCGATGCTCCGTGACCCCGATGCCGTAGGCGATGCTCGCGGGCTTCTCGCGGGCGTAGAGCTCTGCAGCTTGACGGATGAGAGCTGCCGAGACCCCCGTGATCGGCGCGACGCGCTCAGGGGTGTAGGTGCGCACGGTCTCTTGGAATCTCTCGAAATTCTCGCAATGCTTGGCGATAAACTCTTGGTCGTGGAGGTTCTGGGCGATAATGTGATGGGCCATGGCGTTGAAGAGCGCCACTTCAGAGCCGGGGCGGATCATCAAGTGCAAGACGGGGACTCCAAGGCGTTCGGCCTCCTTGACGACCTCGGTCTTGCGCGGGTCAATGACGATGAGCTTGGTGCCGTTGCGCAGGGCCGGCTTCATCCAGACGGACCAGATGATGGGATGCGAGCTGGCGGGATTGGCCCCGACGATCATCAAGACTTTCGGCCCAGGATCGAGAAATTCTGCGATCGAGTTGGACATCGCACCAGTCCCCATGACCATGCTCAGCCCGGTGACGGTCGCCGAGTGACAGATGCGCTGGCACTGATCTATATTGTTTGTCCCCAAGACGGCGCGCGCGAACTTTTGGGCGAGATAGTTCTCTTCAACCGTGGAGCGCGTCGAGCTAATCACAGCGACGCTGTCGCGCCCGTAGGTGCTCTGCAAACGCTTGAATTCTTGGGCGATATAGTCATACGCTTCATCCCAGCTAGCCTCGACGAGCTTCCCATTCCTGCGCAGCAAGGGGGTCTTGAGACGATCGGGATGGTGCACGAACTCGTGGGCGGTAGCCCCCTTGGGGCAGAGCGTGCCCTTGCTCACGGGATGGTCTTTATCGGGTTTGAGTCCAACGAGCCGGCCGTTGTTGGCTTGCAAGATGAGCCCGCAGCCGACGCCGCAGTAGGGACAGATCGTCCGCACTTCGCGCATGAGCCTCGACCTCCTGTCTGGTGCTATCCTAGCATACTGTGAAACGCTGAGCAACCAGACTCCGTCTGGACTGTTCGCCTTCGCCGGCGAAGATGAACGTCAAGCGAAGCTTGTCCAGGCGAAGCTGGCGAAGTCTGGCTTGACCTGATCCCTTCAATCTGGTACTTTTGCATACGATGGCATGCATCACATTGCTCAGCGACTTCGGTTCAGCCTCGGGATACCCAGCGGCGATGAAGGGCGTGATCCTGTCGCTCTATCCGTCGGCCCAGATCGTTGACATCAGCCACGACGTGGAGCGCCATCACATTCGGGCCGGGGCGTTTCTGCTCTGGATGGTCGCGCCCTACTTCCCAGAAAAGACCGTTCACTGCGCCGTCGTCGACCCTGGGGTAGGGACGGCGCGCCGCCCCTTAGCCATCGAATCGGGAGGACAGATCTTCGTCGGCCCGGATAACGGGCTGCTCATCCCGGCGGCCGAGCGCCTTGGAGAACCGAAAGTCTATCACATCCAGAACGAGAAGCACTTTCGCCCAGAAGTCTCGCGGACGTTCCACGGCCGGGATATCTTCGCCCCGGTCGCTGCCCATATCGCCTTGGGCCTCCCCCCACGAGAACTTGGCCCACAGATCACAGATTTCATCAAGCTCTCGTTTGGGGAGGGCCTGCGGCGCGGGCGGGTTCTTGAGGGAGAGATCATCTATATTGATACATTCGGCAACGTAATCACGAATATCCCTGGGAAGCTGCTTGAGGGGATCGCCCTTGGCACTACGTTCGTGGTCGAGGTCTCCCGCAAGGTCGCCTCCGCGCGCTACGTCCAGACCTACGGCGAGGGCGAACAGGGCGAACTCATCGTCACCGTGGGCAGCCACGGCCAAGTCGAGATCGCTCTGAACCTTGGGAGTGCCGCTGCGAGGTTGCGCGCCCATCTGGGCGAGATCATCGCCCTCACCCCCGGCCCCTCTCCCGTGGGTGAGCCACGGGAGAGGGGTCAGGGGTGAGGACCAAGCCTATGGAGCCGATCAAGATCAACACAGAAGAGATCTTTGCCAGACACCCCTTCGCCCGCACGATCTTAGAGAGATTCGCGCAGGCGGGCTACCAAGCAGTCATGGTCGGAGGGGTCGTGCGCGATGCCCTGCGCGCGCACTTCGACAGCGACTATGAGTTCACCCCCGAGGAAGTAGACATCGCTACGGCAGCTCCTCCCGATGAGATCAAAAAGATCTTTCGAGACGTTCGCATCGTGGAGGTGGGCGAAGCGTTCGGTGTCGTGCTCGTGCTCGCCCCCGACGGGCGCTCTTATGAAGTCGCGACATTTCGCACGGAAGGCGAGTACGACGGGCGCTGGCCCGCCACAGTGAAGCTCGTGCGCTCCCTCGAGGAGGACCTCCAGCGCCGCGATCTGACCGTGAACGGCCTGGCGGCTACTCTCGATGGGGTCGTCATCGACCGCGTCGGCGGCATTGAAGATCTCAAGGCGAAAGTCATTCGGACTATTGGTGACCCCAACAAGCGCTTCTCTGAAGATTATTTGAGGATCTTACGAACGATTCGCTTAGCATGTGTGCTCGACGGGACGATCCTCCCCGAAGTCAGTGAAGCCATGCGACGCCATCGCGAGGGGTTGAGAAAAATATCGGCCGAGCGCATCCGTGATGAGCTGTTGCGAATTCTTCAAACACCCCGTGCAACACGGGGGATACAGCTCTTAGACGAGCATGGGATCTTAGAGCTGATCCTCCCGGAGCTCGTGCAGTGCAAGGGCGTCCCCCAGCCCGAAAAGTATCACCCCGAGGGCGACGTCTACACCCACACGCTGCTCGCTCTTCGATGCGCGGACAAGATCGTGCGCGATCCGTTCGTGAAGTTCGCTCTTTTAGTTCACGACGTGGGCAAACCCATCGCACTACAGAGAAATAATTACGAGCACGCCGGGGGCCACGAGGTGATCGGCGAGCAGATGGCAGAGAGAATCTGTCGTCGGCTGCGCTTCAGCGCCGACGAGATAAGACTCATAAAATTCTTGGTGCGGGAGCATTTGCGCATCGGGAAATTCCCCGAGATGAGCCCCGGCCGGCGCGCGACGCTCCTCAAGACCCACGAGAACCCCAGCGCACCCTTCGAGCGCCCCGCGGAGCGCTTCCCGTTCTTTGCTAAACTCTTAAAGCTTATGATCTGCGATTGTGAGGCCAGCGCGCATAGATCATCGGGGTGGCTCCCTGTCGCCCAAGAGCTTCCCCTGCTGCTTGTGCGCTTGAGAGAGCTGGCGGAGCGCGAGCGCGCGCGCAAGCTCCTCGACGGCCATGACTTGCTGCAGATGGGGCTGAGCCCTGGCCCGCGCATCCGAGAGATCCTAGACGCCGTCTACGACCAGATCTTCTCCGGGAAGATCACGACCCGCGAGGAAGCGCTCGCCTTGGCCCAGAAGCTCCTCCAGGCTCCGCCTGGACCGTACACCGTGCCGCCTCCGGAGGCACGATAGACCAGGCTTCGCCTGGACCATTCGTCTTGCCGCGCAGCGGCAAGGTGAACAGTCCAGACGAAGTCTGGTGGAAGCCCATGCCCATGTGATATAATGAATATGCCAGAAGAAGGGGGACCGGGTCAGTCCTTCTCAGCAACAGAGTCCCCCATTCCTCTCACCACCCTAAGGAGGACTACCCGGTCCCCGCTTCTGGTTGTGCTTGACGTCCATTGCCAAAGAGCGTGTTGAGCAGATGAACTAATCCCATGCCGATCGCCGTCCCAAGGGCGACCCCCTCCATGCTCCCCTCAAACTTGGGCTGAGTGTAGCCGCAGTTGGGACAGAGCAAATACGTCTTCCCCCCGCTCTCGTTAATCTTGACCGTATTGAGTTCATTCTTGCAGATGGGACAATTCGTGGGGTTCAGGACGGACTCCGGCAGGCGGCTTACCCCCTTGCGCATGAGGGCCAGCTCCGCCTCCTTGGCGTTAATATACACCCATGCCGGCACTTTGATCGTCTTATAGGCCTCTGGGTCCTTGACCATCATAGTTCCGCCACCAAGGTTACCTTTGTCTGATATGTAGAATTATAACCATTGTGCTATTCTAGCTACAGTATCACAGTAGCCACAGTCGCATTATACACTTTTTCTACCAAGTTGTCAAGTCCCCCCTCCCTTGGGGCTAAAAGAAGGATCTATAATGCTTTTCAGCGAGTGATCGCCTGAATCTTCTCCCGCAGCCCCTCGTAGAAGCTCACAAACGAGAGCGCTTGCTCCAAGTCTATCCAAGCGACCGACTCTATCTCATCGGGGGCTGGGCAGAAACGCTCGTGTTCAAGCTGCATTTCGTAGAAGAACGTGTGCCAGTGATAATTGGTCTTCCGCCCCAAGCGCGATTCCGTCCCCAAGAATCGAATGATCTTGCACGGAACTCCGGTCTCTTCGATCGTTTCGCGCAGGGCTGCCTCCTCAGGGGTCTCCCCATACCCGACAAACCCCCCTGGCAGGGCCCACTGCCCAGCGTTATACCCCCGCTTGGGCTTGACCATCAAGAGCTTCCCCTCTTTGAGAATAATAGCTTTTGCCGTTAAGCGGGGCAGAGTGGCACTCACCGCTAATCTCACCAGGGGCAGGGCCTCATCCAGCCCAGGAATCTTCTCTTTATGCCACCAATCTTCGGGGTGTATGCTCAGATGAGGCTTGCAGTAATGCACTCTCTCCCCTTGGATATGGAGAGTGTGCACGATCTCAAAGTCGCAGGGGATCTCCACCCGTGATGTCGGGAAGCGCAACCGCCCCCCCTCGGCGATCAAGAAGACCTGGCCATCTCGCTCCAGATAATAATGCTCCATACGAGAGGGGCGGAACGCCCACTCGCCCGCCCCCCCTACTATAACTCTGCTCGACTCTTTCTGCAAGGAGTTCAGAAGAGCGTCCAGCGAAGGACCAGTCCCACAAAGACCAGCGCGACCATGGACATCAGCTTAATCAAGATATTGAGTGACGGACCGGAGGTATCTTTGAACGGGTCGCCCACGGTATCGCCGACGACCGCGGCTTTATGCGCCGGCGACCCCTTGCCCCCGTAGTGCCCCTCTTCTATGTACTTCTTGGCGTTATCCCAGGCGCCGCCGGCATTGGCCATGAGCAAAGCCAACACAAACCCCGACACCAACGCCCCCACGAGAACCCCCATCACCGCGGAGACGCCAAAGAGAATCCCCATAGCTATCGGGGAGACGATCGCCAGCATGGTCGGCATGACCATCTCGCGATGGGCGGTCTTGGTCGCGATCTCGACGGCTTTCGAATAGTCGGCTTTGGCCTTGCCCTCCAACAGCCCTGCGATCTCCCTAAACTGTCGCCTCACTTCCTCGACGATCGCTCCGGCGGCCCGCCCCACCGAGCTCATCGTCAACGCGCAAAAGAGAAAGGGCAACATCGCGCCCACAAAGAGCCCCAACAACACATAGGGATTGGAGAGGGAGAAGATCTGATCGAGCTTGCTCAGCTCAATCTGGCGCCCTGTCAAGATCGCCGTGGCCTTGCCCCCAAGATCGCTCAATTGAAGAGCGATCTGATCGTGATAGTTGCTGATGAGCGCCATCGCCGTGAGCGCTGCAGAGCCGATAGCGAAGCCCTTGCCCACGGCAGCGTTGGTGTTCCCCAAGGCGTCAAGAGCGTCGGTGCGCTTGCGCACCTCGGGTTTCTGATGGGACATCTCGGCGATGCCCCCGGCGTTGTCCGCCACTGGACCGTAGGCATCGCTGGCCAGAGTAATCCCCAACGTCGAGAGCATCCCCACGGCGGCCATGCCGATCCCATAGAGCCCCATCTTCATGGGATCAAGCCCGGCCATGGCCCCACTGGCGGTGGACGCCGCCCAGTACCCGGCAATAATAGCAATTCCAATAGCGAGCACGGGAATAGCTGTCGAGCGCATTCCTGTGGCCAGCCCGCTGATAATCACCGTGGCCGGGCTGGTCTGCGCGGTCACCGAGATCTGCTGGGTGGGCTTATACTGAGAGGACGTATAGTACTCTGCTGAAAATCCGATCACGATCCCAGCAGCCAGCCCCAGTACGAGCGCAACATACAAGCCCAGATAGCTCCACGAGCCAAAGAGCAGCACCGTGATCAGCAGCGCTATCAGGGCGATGAGCACAGCGCTCGCGTAGACGCCTCGGCGCAGCGCCCGCAAGAGCTCCCCTTGGGAAGCCTCCTCGCGCGCTTGCACCAAGAAGCTGCCGAAGACCGAACAGATGATCCCCACAGCGGCGATGAGCAAGGGATAGGCGACGCTCTGCATGACGAGCTCCTTGCCCACAAATGCCGAGATCCCCAGCGCCATCGCGGCGATGATCGCGCCCACGTAGGATTCGTATAGGTCGGCGCCCATGCCCGCGACGTCCCCGACGTTATCACCGACTTGATCGGCGATCACCGCGGGGTTGCGCGGATCATCCTCGGGGATGCCCGCCTCGACCTTTCCTGAAAGATCCGCCCCCACATCAGCAGATTTGGTGAAGATCCCCCCTCCGACGCGGGCAAAGAGCGCCACCGAGCTCGCCCCCATCGCCGACGTCAGCAACACCTGGGCGATCTCCTGGAGCCCCACCCCGATATTGTAGAGAATAATGAACCACAGGGTGATATAGAGCAATCCCAGGCCGACGACGGAAAAGCCCATGACGCTGCCGGCCTCGAAGGCCACGCGCAAGGCTCGATTAAGACTCTGTTTGGCCGCGGTCGTCGTGCGCCCGTTATTGGCTGTGGCGGTCTTCATCCCCAGATAGCCCGCGAGCCCACTGAATGCCCCAGCGGTGAGGAAGGCCCACGGGGCCCAGGGGCTCAGCAGCCTGCCAAAGCTCATCAGCAAGAGAACGACAAAGAGCCCCAGCAGGAAGATCACGACCATCAGATACTGCCGACGCAAGAAGGCTTCCGCCCCCTCACGCACGTAGGAAGAGAGCTGACGGATGCGCTCCTCGCCCTCGTCGAAGGACCGCAAGCGCACGACCAGATAGCCTACATATCCCAACGTCAACACGGCGACCAAACCCGCTGTGTATACAAAATCCATACGGTGAACCAAACCCCCTTCGCACCATTTATGTATGATGCCAAAGTATACGCGAATTTGCGTTTTTACGCAAAGTATGCTATGCTACTTGGGGAAAGAGGAGGTTCTCTCAATGCGAGCAAGAGCATTTTTCGTTATAGGCGTGCTGGCCGGCATCGGACTCCTGATAGGATGCAATCCCGCCACTGAGCCTCTCCCCCCAGGAGCTGCCCGGGAGTTCGTCTTGGTTCTGAAAGAGATGCGCTTTATAGGGGAGAGCCCCTTGGCTATTGCCGGGGTGGAGAACCCCGATCTTGTCGTGCAAGTTGGGGATCGCGTCAAAATCACTCTCAAGAACAAAGAAAATCAGCTGATCTTGCACGATTTTGCCATCAGCAATCATGATGTCAAACTCTCGCAGTACCTGCGCCCCAATCAGTCGGCGACGGTAGAATTCACAGCCCCCAAAGTTGGGGAGTTTCTCTATTATGACCCGCTCAACCCCACGACGATGAAAGGGCGGTTCATCGTGATCGGGCGCTGACTTGCATTCCCTCCCAAAGTGCTCTAAACTCAGGCGCACCACAGTGAAGGAGTGATCGCGATGAGAGCCACCTGGGAGATCGAGCTGAAGAAGCGTCCCTGGGACGACGAAGACGACGAGGACGAAGACGACTGGGACGACGAAGAGTGGGATGACGAGGACTGGGACGAGGACGAAGACGAGTAACCTCCCCTCTAGCTCTCTCCGTTTACAGAGAGGGAACGGGTGAGGTATCTGCGGATCTCCTCCTCGCCGAGCCGGAGGGCCTCGTCTACGCCCTGGAGGTTGGAACCTCCGCCCGCAGCAAAGCGCGCATTCCCGCCACCTCCGCCCCTGATCAGTGGGCCGAGAGATTTGATAATCTGCCCAGCGTGGAGGGTCTTTGTCAACGCTTCGCTCACTTTACAGACGAGCGAGACCCTCTCGCCCTTGACCCCGCCCAGCAGTGCTACCCCAGGGGCAATTTCCGGCTCAATGAGATCTACGAGCGTCTTTAAGTCTTCCCCTGGCAGATCGAGCCGAGCGCAGACGATTGATACGTGCTGGACCTTCTGGCGACGCTGGAGGAGCTTCTCTTTTTCGCCAAGCAGAAGCTGGCGCTTGAGCGCGTCGCGCTCGCGCTCCAGCGCCTCGCGCTCCGCTAGCAGGGCCTCGAGCTTGGTCGCAAGATCTCTTTCAGATGCCTTGAGCAGCTGGGCGAGCTTGTGCTCAAGCTCCTCACGCTCTTTAAGATATTGCAAGAGATTTTCGCCCACGGCCACGCGCACCCGCCGGACCCCCGCGGCGACGCCCCCTTCACTGATGATCTTAAAGAGCCCGATCTGCCCGGTTCTCTGCACGTGGGTGCCCCCGCACAGCTCGAGGCTGAACGGCCTCTCCTCCCCAGGCAGAGGGGCTATGGTGACGACGCGCACGCGCTCCTTGCCCGCGTAATCCTCCGTAAAGAGCGCCATCGCGCCTTTGGATTTAGCTACATCTAAGGGCTCTTCAGTGATCGTCACCGGGAGATCCGCAAGGATCGCTCTATTGGCCAGCTCCTCGATCTGAGCGATCTCTTGGGGTGTCAGCGGCGCTAGGTGCTTGAAGTCGAAGCGCAATTCATCGGGAGCGACGAGCGACCCCGCTTGGATCCCCTGGGAGTATCCCAAGACTCTGCGCAGTGCCGCGTGCAGAATATGGGTCGCCGTGTGATTTCTCATGGTGCGGGCGCGGCGCTCCGCATCCACTTTGAGCAGACACCGATCCCCCTGGCGAAACTCCCCTTCAGTAATCTGCACGCGATGGAGATAGACCCCGCGCTCGTCTTTTTGGACGTCGAGAACTTTCGCTCTGCCGGGGCGCGAGAGATTTTCGATCCACCCCGTGTCGGCGACTTGCCCGCCGGCCTCGGCGTAGAAGGGCGTCTCCGCAAAGACAAAGAATTGCCCATCAGCCATCAGCTCTGATTCATGCTCCAGCTTCTGATACCCAACAAACCGACTGGGGGGAAGAGATTCAGAGAGAGCTCCTGAAGTTTTCTCGGTGAGCTCTCTTCGGGAGCGCTCCCGCTGCTTCTCCATCTCGCGCGCAAAGCCCGCGCGATCCACGCTCATCCCGTGCTCGCGCGCAATATCTTCGAGCATCTCTACGGGGAACCCATACGTATCGTGCAAGAAGAACGCCTCCGGTCCAGGGATGACCCTCTCCCCTCGGCGCTTCAGCTCCGAGATGATCCTCTCCGCTCGCTCAAGCCCCTGATCGAGCGTGCGCTCGAACCGCTCCTCCTCATGAGCGACAGCCTTGAGAATGAGATCCCTCTGGGCTTTGAGCTCCGTATAGTGATCGCCCATCGTCTCGATGACGAGTTCCGCGACCTTGGGCAAGAAGGGGGTGGACAACCCAAGCTTCTTGCCGAAGCGAATTGCCCTTCTCATGATCATCCGCAAGACGTAGCCCTGCTGCACGTTGCTGGGCAAAACCCCGTCAGCTATTAAGAATACACAAGCTCGTCCGTGATCGGCGATCACCCTGTAGGGCACGATCTGCTGACGCATCTCTTGCTCAGAGTGTCCGGTCATCGAGCGCAAGCCCTCAAAGATCGGCTGAAAAAGATCAGTGTCATAATTGCTGAGGGCGTTCTGCAAGACGGCAACGATGCGCTCCAAGCCCATCCCCGTATCTACGCCTGGCTGGGGAAGAGGAGCCCTTTGTCCCAACTCATTTTGGTTGAATTGCATGAAGACGAGATTCCAGACCTCAAACCACCGATTGCAGTCGTTGTCTAGACTTGGTGAGCAGTCGGGACGCTTGCAGTCGCAAAACTCCTGCCCGCGGTCCCAGATGAGCTCGGTGTTGGGGCCGCAGGGGCCGGTCTCGCCCATCATCCAAAAATTCGTCTTCTCACCCATTCGGTGAATGCGCTCCTTGGGAGCGTGCGCGATCTCTTGCCAGAGCGCAAAGGACTCTTCGTCGTCTTTGTAGATCGTGAAGTGAAAGCGCTCTCTCTCAAGACCGAAGACCCCCGTCAGCAGCTCCCAGGCGTAGGCGATGGCCTCGCGCTTGAAGTAGTCCCCGAACGAAAAATTCCCCAACATCTCGAAGAACGTATGATGGCGTGGGGAGGGGCCGACGTTTTCGAGATCGTTATGCTTTCCTGAGACGCGCATGCACTTCTGTACCGTTGCCGCGCGGGTGTAGGGGCGCTTCTCTAGCCCCAAGAATACTCTCTTGAACTGGACCATCCCCGCGTTGGTAAAAAGCAGCGTGGGGTCATCGGGGACGAGCGACGAGCTGGGTTCGATCGTATGGCCTCGATCGCGAAAATAGTCTAAGAATATCTGACGCACTTCACGAGCAGTCCAACGCTTCTTCATAGGGATCGGGTCCTAGTGTACCCTCACAAACGGAGGTGTGCAAACTTGGTTTTGAGCTTTTTCAAAGGACTACCATAGAGTGCCAAGAAGCCCGGCGTTCACAAGAGCCTCATCCCGTGTGATAACTGCCACTTCCCTACCCCAGGCCTCTTGAATCACGAGGCCGGTCGCGATAATCATGGCATCATGAATCTCTAGGGTCGTCGGCATTTTAGCAATGACTGCTTCATCTAAAGGGTAGACTGTGCAGTTTCGGGCAGTGATCACACGCCTATAGATCGTATCGAGGTCAGCACCAATCCGCTTTTTAGCAAAGAGAAATTTACTCTCGGCCAAAACGATAGCAGGGATGACTATCTCTGTATCGGCTTTGAGCAAAACTGACTTTGCTCTCTTCCCCAAACGCCTGTTGGCTTCTAGAAACCATACCAGGGCATGGGTATCGAGCACATAGATCATAATGCCTCTCGCTCTCGATATTCGGCCTCTTGGATCTCTTTATAAGTTGATTGGCTCTGACCTTTAAGGAGCCCATAGAGTGCGGAAAGCGGCTCGCTCTTGGCAGCGGTTTGGGCCAATTGGGCCTTCAAGATTTTTAATTCGAGCTCAAGGCTCTTGATTCGCGAGCTCCACAAGGGAACTTCAGCTTCTTTCATGGATTTCACCCCCGACTCTTGCTTGGCTCAGCCATTCATTATACAGCCTTTCAGCTCCTCGATCTAGGCTTGGCACTTGTAAAATGTGTAAAAATTTCATAAACTTACTGCAGTGATCTAAATGATTTGGGATTGGATAGCGACAAATGCACCGGCTCTTCAAGTAATCCTTACCTTTGTATTGGTTTTAGTAACATGGAGATACGTTCAAGCTACTGTAAATCTATGGAGAGAGTCAAGATTAAGCAACACACTCTCTCAACTGCAATATATTCCTCAAATTATCGTCACAACAGAAAATCCGACCCGCTGGGGGTATAGCCTCGTTTTCATAAACGAAGGCCGCATAAGTGCTCTTGTGCAATTTGATTTATTCATTGACTACGCCGGCGGAGATGTTTTTGAGAAGTCAAATAAACCCATTAAGCACCTTGAGTTTGTCATCCCTCCTGGAGGAAGAAAGAAGATCCCCATAGATACTTTTCATGATCTTAAAAGGCGAGGATTAGGTCAATATACACCTCATATATTACGAGTAGAAGGAATTGCTTCAGTAAAAGTAGCTGAGGGATTTGGTGAGCCTATCACGCAAGAAATAAAAGAGAGATTCCATTGCATAATGCGAAACAAAGTTCCACTAGGAAAGCCCATTCATGGTAACGAGCTTCTCGACCCTCAAAAGTGGGAATGGGAATGGCTCATTTTTAATTTATCCGATAAATATACCGAGAATAATGAGGTCGAGCCGTGGCCGGAAGATCAATTGCCAGAGGAATACAGGCCAACCAATAACAATACTACAATTTACATGCAAAAAGTGCTACAAAAAAGATTTGGCATTCTATTTAAATCCAACGATGTGGATAAGAATACTAACTGATCTCGAAACTTAATAAAATTTTTCAGTTGCTTCAAAGAGCAAAGTGCAAACTCGCAGGCTCTCAGCTATAATACTCCCATAACTCTTTTGGGGAGGCTCGCACTATGGAATCGCGATCTTTCGATTTTCTCAAACGGCTCTTGGCCACCGTCAGCCCCTCCGGCTACGAGGACGAAGCCGCCCAGGTCTGGGCTGAAGAAGCCAAAACGTTCGCCGACGAAGTTCGATCTGACACCCAGGGCAACGTCATCGCCGTCATCAATAAAGGCGGCAAGCCCCGCGTGATGCTCGCCGGACACATGGACGAGATCGGCTTTATGATCACCCACATTGACGACCAGGGCTTTCTCTACTTTGGGCAGATCGGCGGCTGGGACCCGCAGATCGTCCAGGGCCAGCGCGTCTGGATCCGCACACGGTCGGGCAAAATCCCCGGCGTCATCGGCAAAAAGCCCATTCACTTGATTAAAGAAGAAGATCGCAATAGAGTGACTAAAATCGAAGAGCTGTGGATCGACATCGGCGCGAAAGATAAAGCCGAAGCCGAAAAGTTAGTCCGCATTGGCGACCCCGCTGTGATCGACTACGGCTTTATGGAATTGAGAAACGGGCTGGTTGTCTCGCGGGGGTTCGACGACAAAGCCGGGGCGTTTGTCGTCCTTGAGGCGGCGCGGATGCTCACCAAGCTCAAGCCCAAGGCTGAAGTCTATGCTGTTGCTACAGTCCAAGAAGAAGTAGGACTTCGTGGCGCGCATACGAGCGCTTACGGCATTGATCCGTTAGTGGGGATTGCTGTTGATGTTGGCTTCGCTACGGATTTCCCTACGATGGCCGAGGAGCAGAAGCGCGTCGGCGCGGCCAAGGTCGGCCAGGGCCCGATGATCGGCCGCGGGCCAACGTATAATCACAAAGTCGTCGATCTCTTAATAGAAACGGCCCAAGCGAAAAATATCCCCTATCAGCTCAACGGGGAGCCGCGCGGCATGGGCACCGATGCTTACGCCATGCAGATGACCCGCGCGGGGATCGCCGCGGGTTTAGTTTCTGTGCCCAATCGCTACATGCACAGCCCCTGCGAGCTCGTCTCGCTCTCGGATTTAGAAAATTCATACACGCTCATCGCGCACGCGGTCGCCCAGATTGATGAGAAGATGTGCTTTACGCGATTCTGATTTGCGCAGACAAAAATAGTCTGCTATAATGAGTCTGCTATGAAGGAGGCATCATGGCGTTTGTCATCTGTCAGCCGTGCATAGACAAGAAGCACACCGACTGTGTTCAAGTCTGTCCTGTGGATTGCATCCATCCGCGCCCTGACGAGCCTGACTTCCCCAACGTGCGTCAGCTCTATATTGACCCCAGCACGTGTATCAACTGCGGGGCGTGCGCGGCGGTCTGCCCAGAGCAAGCGATCTTCCCCGAAGAGGACGTCCCCGAACA
>Ga0197142_1001969_pt1 | contig 18437 bp, 23 predicted proteins | sample GBS60_MetaG_FD_148614 | JGI IMG/M metagenome (GOLD analysis project Ga0197142, IMG submission 148614) | Sediment microbial communities from Great Boiling Springs, Gerlach, Nevada, United States - GBS 60_MetaG | ecosystem: Environmental > Aquatic > Thermal springs > Hot (42-90C) > Sediment...
TAGGCGAATATTATAAAATGTATAAAATTCAACGTTAAAACCTAAACTCATCCATCATATTACTGTAATTGTCTGCAATTACATCAATCTTATCTATTACTAACTTATACTTTGATAGTACCTTAGTTATAACATCCTTATCCTTTATATAATAAAGGTTATTATACTTAGTGATTATACCCTCCTCAGCAAGCCTCTTCATATGCCATGATATGGTTGATTTGCTTCTACTAACATGTAATGCAATATCTTCAAGTGAGCATCCATCATTAACAAGCATAAAGTCTATTATCCTTCTAACCATAGGTATCCTTAGCATACCTATTATCCTTGCCTCTCTCTTATCTATGCTATTTGGATAGTACCTTGTCATACCACCTTGCTTCTCAACCCTTATAGCCTCTTCATTCTCAAGCATGTAAAGATGATATGAGAGTATTCCGTTTACAGTACCTAAAGATCTTAAGAGTTCCCTGTACCTTATCCCAGGGTTATCCTTTATAATCTTTAATATCATACTCTTGATATCCTTCATCTAACTCACCTTTAGAACCCCAATGAGTAGAAATACTAGAGTGAGTAGGATTAGAAGGTGAGGCACCTCAGTATTAATGAGAGGTACATAAGTAAATCTTAATACATCAACACTAGCAAGGAAGTTTATACCCTCTGATATGCTTAATGCTATTAAAGCAACCATCATCAGTAGCATCCTTGTACTTCTACTTCTATAGTATGCTATGGATGAGATTATAACCAATAGTACTGCTATAAGCATTGTTATCATATGCAACAATACATGATATATCATATACTCATGCGTTATATGAGGAAGTACTAGGGGTAAAGAGAATATGATTATTGTTGCCAGTATTAGAGTGGTAAGTATGCTCTTATCAGCAAATACAGCATTCTGCATACCTATATATTATTTTTAGGCTCTAATTAATTATTTTGGTACAACCATAGAACAATGTTTATGGTATATATTCTTGGTGTTAATAGTTCAACTATAGTTGAATCTTCTCGTTATGCAATAAATAAATCTTGTTTATTATTAATTGCTTATTAATAAGCTGGTATACTCATGGTTGCAAATACACACTCATCTTTATCAACTCTCTTATACTTACTATTGTAGTACTCGAACTCTTTAACCTTGGAGATATGTTTATTCCACTCTTCATGTATTAACTCATTATACTTATTTGCTATACCTCTCCTCCTACCAACCTCATGTAATATTATATGTGAGACCTTTGTACAATTCTCAATAGCAAAGAACCTTATCCTCTTATCATTATCATTATTAGTAGATGAGTTAGCATTAGTGGTAGTGTTATCCCCCTTTGAATTGTAAAGATTGGTTGGTGTATAATCTGTCCATTGAATGAGACCAAAGTTATCAACAAAGTATCCTATACTGCAATCAGAGATCAAGGGTTTAAAGTATGCTAAGTATACATGGTATGCAGTCTTGTCTTTTTTCCTATGATGCTCTATTAGATCGCTTAACCCAAACCTTAACCTTCTAAATAAAGAGTGCTCTACTGCTAAGACATCTGTTAGAGTATCATAATGTAACCCAAAGTTCTTGTTTAGCCACCATTTAAAGAAACCACTCATCCTCTCTATGTAAGGTAGATCATTCTTTACTCTATACTCTAGTTCTTCATGCTTAACCACATATATGAATCTTAGGAGCATAAGCAGTAAGTTATTGTAACATGCATAGCAATAAATTTATTTGCATATTAAAAAGAATATAAAAAAGAATGTTAAGCAGGTGGTGCTTACTTCCTGCTTATATCTATCTCTATTGTGGATACATTCCTTACCTTACCGTTCTGACTCTGCATCTGCTCTGAGCCTAGCCTTACATCACTTATCTTGTAGCCTAGAGAGTTCATCCTCTTGGCTATTATCTGTGCTACATCTATTGCCCTTGCTATGCTGAGCCCCCTAGCCTTTATAGTTACAGTTGGTTCATTAGCCAACTGGACTAGGGCGGCTGTTACATACGTCATTAGTGGTTTCTTTCCTATGAATATCTCGTTAGTTGCCTTGCGCTGTTGAGATGTACTCTGCGCTTCAGCCATAACATGTTAAGAGAATGAAGTGTTATAAATAGTTTAACATTTGGTAATTATTCACCTTCACTTGCTAATAATAGCGTTTAGTAACCTTACTATGTAATCATGATCTGGGTTACATCTTATCTTACTCTTAAGATCCTCATCACTAACCTCGTAACAGTTAAAGTTACCCTCATCATCCTTTATGAATAGTAATACTCTATCCTTATATATACAAGGATATATCCTCTCAACTACCATCCTCTCAATATCTATAGTTATCTTATCATCACTTACTCTAATTATATTATCATGATGGTGCTTATCATTATATTTATCATTATCACTCTGCTCATTACTCATCTAAAGATTATTAATTAACTCTTTACTTATATACTTACAGAATGAAGAAGGAGAGGATTATTATGCATATAGATCTGGATTACTTCTATGCTCAATGCGAGGAGTTAAGGGACCCCTCGCTTAAGGATAAGGCTGTAGTTGTATGCGTATACTCTGCTAGGGGAGGTGATAGTGGGGCAGTGAGTACATGCAATTACAAGGCAAGAAGGTATGGTGTAAGGGCAGGTATACCTATAAGGCAGGCAAAGAACCTGCTTAAAGATCTTGATCCTAGAAGTGTAGCATTCCTTCCAGTAGATGAGCCTTACTATGCTAGAATATCTGAGCTTGTTATGAGCATATTAAGGAAGCATGCTGATGCATTTGAACAGGTAAGTATAGATGAAGCATTCATGGATGTTAGTAGTAGATGCAATAGTTTTGATGACTCTGTTATTCTTGCAAGGAATATAAAGCAAGAGTTAAGGGGCAGTGTAGGATTAACATGCTCTATAGGTGTTAGTATTAACAAATTGGTAGCAAAGATAGCCTCTGACTACAACAAGCCAGATGGGCTTACAGTAGTTAAGCCTCATGAGGTTAATGAGTTCCTATCAAGATTAAGTGTAGGCAAGATACCATGGGTAGGGAAGAAGACCGAGGAGAGGCTTAACCTAATGGGTATAACTACAATAGGTGATCTTGCAAGGTTAGATGCACAAGTGCTAGTAGATAACTTTGGTAGAAAGATGGGTATATACTTGTACAATGCAGCAAGGGGTATAGATGATGAACCAGTGAAGGATGATGATAGGGTAAAGCAGGTTAGCAGGATAACAACCCTTAAGAGGAGTACAGACGATGTTAACGATATGCTTGATGATCTATACATGCTATGCAAGGATGTGCATAAGAGCATAATTGAACAAGGTTTACTCTTTAGATCTGTAGGGATAATAATGGTTTATGATGATCTTAGTATAAGTAGCAAGAGTAGAAGTATAAAGCATAGAACAAATAGCATAGATGAGATGTTCAAGGTTGCAAAGAAGCTATTAGAGGATGCTATGAGTAAGGGTAAAGGCATAGATGACCATAGAAATATCATGGTTAGGAGGCTAGGGGTTAAGGTAGAGGACCTTATGGAGATTAAGGGGCAAGAATCACTACAAAGGTTCATGTAATATAATAAATTGTATAATCATAAACCCCACGAGACCTTATGTAAAGGCTTTATCTTTATGAATGGTGCCTCACCTTCCTTCCATGGATCCCTTCTAACCCATACAAACCTCTCATAGAATATAGAGTATACATGTTTGAACTCATCCCCATGCTCTATAATCTCTGCTATACCTTCTATCATAACTGCCCTGTTAGGCTTATAAGTATCTATAACTAAGCATACATTCCTATTCCTTATTATATTCTTAAACTTCTTTGTATTGTAATCTGTGGCAATGTAAAAGTGCCCATTTAGAAATATGTAGGCTACTGGCACAACATGGGGCTTACCATTAGAGCATGTTGCTAGTCTACATATCTCATTCCTGTTTATGAACTCTAACTCTTTATCTGAAAGGCTAACCATGTATAAATACTTTATAAAATTTATATAATAATCTAACCTTAACCAGTATGATTAGATGCCAAGTATGTAATGTTAAGCAGAGAGGCAGGTATAGAGATAGATTACTGTCCTAAATGTAGAGGCGTATGGCTTGATAGGGGAGAGTTAGATAAGATAATAGAGAGGTCTATTCATAATATGCATGAGGATAGTGATTACTACAAGTACGATAGGGATTATGAGTATAAGAGGAAGAGATCTTTCTGGAGAGATATGTTTGACTTCGATTGATCTTACGCCGGGGGTGGGATTTGAACCCACGAGCCCTTGCGGGCACAGGCTAATCGTTTGCTCAATACTCTCTTTCATATTTAACCAAACTCCAGGCTTGGGCTTACCTGCTCATTCATTGATCTGCCCCCTACCAGACTAGGGTACCCCGGCTCTGCTCAAGTAAATATAAAATAGTATGAGTATATAATTTATTCATAATTATGCTATGCAATGACTAATAAAAGAGTCTGTTTAATGCTAAAGCATGAGTAAGATAGAGTACTGTGAGTTTGATGATTCAGCGTTGTATGACCTTGAGAACCTTATATGGATTAAGAGTATAGATGGTAGAAGGGTAAGGGTTGGGATAACAAGCATACTAGCATATGTAGCAGGTAAGCTTACTAGGGTAAGTATAAAGCCTATTGGGACTAGAGTAGAGAAGGGTAAAAGTATAGCAAGTATAGAGAGTTTAAGGTACTTCAATGTTGTAAGATCCCCATTTAATGCAAGTATAGTAGAGGTTAATGAGAATGCTATAAGGAAACCAAAGATGGTTAATGATCATCCATACACAGATGGTTGGATTGCGGTGCTTGAGATTGATGACACAGATGAGATAAATAATCTAAAACCACTTGATGCATGTATGGATGAACTTGCTGCTAAGATAAGGGATATGCATGTTAGATGCTTCTCTGCATTCCCAGATTATGAGATGTTTGAGATTGGTGTTGAGTGTGCAGCTGTACTACCAAAGTTGAATGAGTTAGTCTCTAAGATGGAGAAAGGGGAGGTTATCCATATAGTATCTGATGATCCTACATCAGATGTTGAGATGATAAGGTGGAGTGAGGAGAAGGGACAAGAGCTGCTTGAGATAAGGAAGGAGGGTTCTCTAATGCACTTTATAGTGCGTAAGGCTAAATAGAGTTATATGTAAGAATATCTAAACAGTAGGGAGATGAGTGAGCAGTATAATTATCTATCATTATATCAAGGACTTGCATTAGAGTACTTTAAGATTATTACAAGTATATTCAAGATATCAAGTATATACACAGAGATATACTATGAGACATTTGCTAAGGCGTTAAAGAGTACCAAGGATATCTACAATGAATGGATTACTCTTATGGATAATAGGTTTGATGAAGAGCTTAGATCTGATAGATTTACGCATGCCCTTACTGATTATATAAACTCTTGTGTTAATCTTCATGGGATAATGAGCAAGATTAATCCTTACATGGTAAGGTATATTGATATCATATTGGAACAGATAATGTATCTTACATTTAACTCATACACATCTAATCTTGCACTAGCCTTATCTGTGTATAGAGAACTAGACTCAACACCATACGATGTTGTATGGCAGCAGGGTAAGACTAGATTGCTGCATTACAAAGGTTATGGTGATACTAGTAGCAAGCCTCCAATCCTTATAGTTTATGCAATGATAAACCGTTATCATATAATGGATATAAGTAAGGAGAAGAGTGTAGTTAAAAGGTTGATGGAGAATGGGTTGGATGTCTACCTCTTAGATTGGGGGCATGCTAGTTACCCTGAGGATGTTCTATCATTGAAGTACTACATAGAATGCATTGATGAGTCAATTAAGAAGATATTAGAGATAAGCAAGTACGATAAGGTATCCCTGCTTGGATACTGTTGGGGTGGTATACCTGCTCTAATATATGCATCTTTACATAAAGAGAGGCTTAGTAGCCTAATAGTGATGGCAACCCCTGTTGATACAAGCAAGGATGATGGTATACTTGCTAAATGGGCAAAGTTAATAGATGCTAAGAGATTGGTTGCTGAGTATGGGCATATGAACGGTCAGATTCTAGATATAGCATTCTTCATGCGTAACCCTATAAGGTATGGCATACTTAAGTACATCAGTTTATGGAAGAGGTTTAATGATAGATCATTTATAGATACATTTGTTGCTGTTGAGCGTTGGTTATACAATACACCATTTGTACCAGGTAAGTTATATGAGCAGATAATAGAGGAGTGTTATAAAAAGAATATACTTGTGCATGATAGAGCAGAATTGGATGGTATAAGTTTCTCTCTAAGGAGCATAGATGATATACCATTGCTTACCATAGTTGCTGAGAATGATGATCTAACATCCCCAGAGTCTACAATTGCAGTTAACTACCATGTATCAAGTAAGGATAAGAGTATTCTAAAGATACCAGGTGGGCATGTAGGCTTGTGTATAAGTACTGCAGCACATAAGAACCTCTGGCCAGAGGTTGCCAGATGGGTTATAAATAAGAGCGTAGAGGTTAAGAGTAAATACAGTAAGATTGAGCATGAGCGACCTTAGCAACTTCTTTAACCCTAAGAGCATAGCGGTTATAGGGGCAAGTGATGAAGAGGGCACGGTAGGCTGGAGGCTATTTAAGAATCTAGTAGAGAATGGTTACAATGGTAGAATCTATCCTATTAACATTAGGAAGCAGAAGATCCTAGGCTTTAAGGCATACCAGAGTGTAGAACAGTTACCTGAAAGGGCTGATCTAGCAGTAATAGCTGTTCCAGCAAAGGTAGTGCCTAGCATAGTTGAGCAGTGTGGTAAAGTAGGCATAGATAGTATAATAATAATATCCGCTGGCTTTAAAGAGGTAGGGCAAGAGGGGAAGGTATTAGAGGATAGAATAGCAGAGATAAGGTCAAGGTATGGTATGAGGATAATAGGACCTAACTGCTTAGGGCTTGTAAGACCAAGCATTAACCTTAATGCTACATTCCTACGCAAGATGCCAAAGGCTGGTAATATAGCATTGATATCCCAGAGTGGGGCATTAGGAGCAGCAATAGTAGATTGGACTATAAAGGAGGATATAGGGCTTAGCAAATTCATATCAGTAGGTTCAATGCTTGATGTTGACTTTGGAGACCTTATAGATTATCTTGGTAACGATCCAGAGACAAAGAGCATACTTCTATACATGGAAGGGGTAACTGATGCAAAGAAGTTCATGAAGAATGCTAGAAAGGTTGCAAAGATAAAACCAATAATAACTATCAAGTCAGGTAGGTTCAGTGAGAGTGCCAAGGCAGTTGCATCACATACAGGCTCACTTGCTGGTGAGGATAATGTTTATGATGCTGTATTTAAGAGGGTAGGAATAGTAAGGGTAGAGGAGATTCAAGAACTGTTCAACTGTGCAGAGGCTCTTGCAAAGCAACCTTTGCCGAATGGTCCAAGGCTTGCAATAATCACAAATGCTGGAGGTCCAGGTATAATGGCAGCAGATGCCTTACTTGCAAGGAATGGTAAGTTAGCAGTACTTAGTAGCAAGACAATGGATGCCTTGAATAAAGCCTTGCCTAGCCATTGGAGTAAAGGCAACCCTATAGATCTTATAGGCGATGCAGATACAGAACGTTATAGGGTAGCGTTAGAGGCTTGCCTTGAGGATGATAACATAGATGGTATACTTGTAATATACACACAATCGTTCCTAGACTCAGTTGAGCTTGCTCATACAATAATAGATGTGTATAGTAAGAGTAAGAGGGATAAACCACTATTAACATCACTCATGGGGCAATGGGAGTCACATGGGATACTAAATAAATATGGGATACCAACATACGATACCCCAGAGCAGGCAGTTAAGACCTTCATGTACATGTATCAATATAAGAATAGGTTAGAGATGCTTGATGGTAGCCCAGAACCGTATACAAGTACTGCTATTATATCAATTACATCAGATAAGAAGGCTAGACTACTTTCTATTATAAATAATGCATTAAATGAATATAGAGCAGTATTGAATGAGGTTGAGGCTAAGGAGTTCATCTCTTGCTACAATATACCAACTGTAAAGACACTTGTTGCTAATGATGAAGACTCTGCTGTAGAGATTGCAGATATGCTAGGTTACCCTGTAGTACTAAAGATACTCTCTCCAGATATAGTGCATAAGACTGATGTTGGTGGTGTAATACTTGATCTTAAGAATGAGCAAGAGGTTAGATATGCGTATAGAGAGATAATGAGAAATGTTAAGATGAAGAGGCCAGATGCAAGGATACTTGGTGTTACAGTACAACCAATGGTTAGCAAGAGAGGTGTAGAGGTTATCCTTGGTAGCAAGCATGATCCAATATTTGGACCAGTTATACTCTTTGGTATGGGTGGTGTAGGCGTTGAGATATTTAAAGACTTTACCTTAGAGCTACCTCCATTGAATAACAAACTTGCTAGGAATATGATAGAAGGTACAAAGGTGTATAACCTACTCAAGGGCTACAGGGGTATGCCAGCAGCAGATATAAGCAAATTAGAAGAGGTTATGGTATCATTCTCTCAGATGCTTATAGACTTCCCACAGATAAGGGAGGTTGATATGAATCCAATTATTGTTTATATGGATAATATTACTGTACTTGATGCAAGGATAGTTATATGATGCCTAATATAAAATAAAGAGGAAAAAGAGTTACTTCTCAATAGGCAAGCCTACAGCATTGCCCCATTCACTCCATGAACCATCGTAGTTCTTAACATTAGGGTAGCCTAATAGATACTTTAGTACAAACCAAGTATGTGATGACCTCTCCCCTATTCTACAGTAGGTTATAACCTCCTTATCTTTAGTTACCCCTCTGCTCTCGTATAACTTCCTTAACTCCTCAGCACTCTTGAATGTACCATCCTCATTAACTGCTTGAGCCCATGGTATGTTTATTGCAGTAGGTATATGCCCACCTCTCTGTGCTCCTTCGTTAGGGTACTCTGGTGGTGCAAGTATCTCTCCAGTATACTCCTTTGGTGATCTAACATCAACCAGCACTTTATCTTTCATACCAATTATAGATTCTACGTACTGCCTGAATACCCTAATGGTCTTATCTGGCTCTTTTGCCTTCCAATTCCCCCTTGGGAAGCTTGGTATATCTTTAGTTAAAGGTCTATCCTCCTCAAGCCACTTCTTCCTTCCTCCATTCATTAGTCTAACATCCTCATAGCCATAGTACTTGAATACCCAGAAAGCAAAGGCAGCAAACCAGTTATTAAAGTCTCCATAAAGCACTAGTATTGTATTATTGTTACATCCTGCTCTTTGCAGTAGATCCTCACAAGCCTCCTTGCTTAGTATATCCCTTCTTATAGGATCGTTTATATCCTTCTTCCAGTCAAAGAGTACAGCATTTGGTATATGCCCAAGCATATAGTTGGATGTTGGATCATAGTCAACCTCTGCTATCCTAACGTTTGGATCGTTTATATGCTCCTGCACCCATTGTGTACTAACCAGAACCTCTGGATGCGCATAACTCATAGCACATACTAACTATCAACGGTATTTAAAACTTTCATAAATAGATCAGATCAATCTTTTTATTATAAGCTCTAAGCTCTCATCATAACCAAAGCTTACATGCCTTAATATACCATCCCTATCTATAACTATGGAGGATGGTGTGCCCTGTAGAGCATACTCCTCAAATGTTAATGCTGTATACTCTTTACTTGCTAGATACTCCCTAACCCTCTGTATTAGCATAGCCTTTCTACTCTGAGGGTAAGAATCAAAGTCAGGTATCCTATCATTTATGAAGTCCATAACCATCTTATCTGTAATGTAACCATTGTTCTTAACAAGCATATCCATGGCTACAGGGAATGGTATCTTGTAAGGCAGTGTACCATCAGGATTTAACATACCATATTGCATCAATGCTCTATAAGTCTCACCTATAACCTTACCTTTGTTTATAAGTAACTCTAGGTTCTCTAGCGTATTCTTATCAAAATCCTCAAATGCTGTTGCTAACCCTATTACCCTTACATCCTTATCCTTGTACTTCTTGTATATATCTATAGCAGTTGGTATCCCATACATGAAGCAGCCAGGGCAGTTCACTTGGAATACCTCAATCAGTATAACCTTATCCTTCTCCTGATCAATATTTGTAGGGAAGCCCTGTACCCACTTGCTAACCTTAAGGTTTGGTGCCTTCTCGCCTATCCTTGCTACCATGTATATGGGTTGATTCTAATGCTTATTAAATTCTATTGCTTCATAATCTTAATTTTATTTTATTTTATTTATTCTAATCTCTTAATAGCCCTGCTATAGTATGCTCTAGCTCATGCCTCTTCCTTAAAAGATAGTATAGTTCTTCAGTACTTGCATGTAAGTCAAGCCCTATTATCTGTGCTATGTATGAGGAGAGGTATGAGAGTATTAGCCTTCTTAGCATATACTCCTTGCCATAGGCTTTGGACTCTTGCTCCAACTCTGCTAGGGCGTTCTTAACATGTATGAACAAATAGTTATCCTTCTCATCCCTGCTCTTTGAGTAGAACCATAATGCCCTTGATCTAGAGTAGAGGTGTACATACTCAAGTGCTTCTATGAAGCGCTCATTTAACTCTAAGTCATTACTTAATAGTTCTGAGAGTGCATCAGCAGCTGTACTCTCATCAAGGTTAGAGTTATTCATTATATTATAGATTACCTTGCATGCAAAGCACTCTATACTACCTATAGGAGTACGCTTGCTTAATACATCCTCTATACTCTTAACTATCACATCCCTTACACTATCATCTTTGCTCTCTATCCCATCACTCAATCTAATATGTCACTTATTGTAAAGAGTAATATTTATTTAATCTAATACCTTAACCTTGAATAAGAAAGACCTAATCTATGTATGCAACAGTATACGCATTAATTTCATTCTTCTTGGTTTACACCTTGATAGCAGTAAGGAGGATTAAGAGTATAGTTGTACCCTCATGGTTGCTATGCTTATAGGGGCATTGTTTATGATCTTACTCCAAGTAACAAGCATAGATGAGGCTTACAATGCTATCAGGTTTGATATAATAGTATTCTTGCTTGGTATGTTCATAGTTGTATCTGCACTTGAGGTATCTGGGGTACTGCATGGTATAACATTAAAGTTGCTAAGGTATGCAAAGAGTACAGATAGATTGATACTACTGATACTTGTTGTTATGGGTACACTATCTGCATTCCTTATGAATGATACCTAGCACTTGTAGCAACCCCAATAATACTTGGTATGGCAAAGGCTGGAATTGATCCAAAGCCATTGCTTATAACCCTTGTATTTGCTGTAACAATAGGTAGTGCAATGACCCCAATAGGCAACCCACAGAACTTCCTCATAGCAGTTGAGAGTGGTATGAGAGCACCTATGCTTGAGTTCTTAAGGTATCTAGCACTGCCTACACTTGCAAACTATATAGTAACCTATTACATACTAAGGTTATACTTTAGAAGGGAACTCAATGGTAAGAGTATTATTATAAATAAGAATGATGATATTACTCATCCTCACCCTCATCCTCATCATCATATGAATAGGGTTGATTATAGATTATCAAGTATCAGCAAGGTTATAGCAGGGCTCATGCTCTTAATGTTCTTTATTATAAGCATAACAGAGGTTTAGGTTATGATATGCTTATAAACATGAGTCATGTAGCAGTTATAGGTGCTCTTGCTGTTATAGCACTTGCTAATGGTAATAGGATAAAGATACTTAGAAGTGTTAACTATAGGATAATAATCCTCTTTATAGCAATGTTCGTATTCATGCATGGATTAGAGAAGAGTGGTGTTATAAGCATGATATCATCTGCAATACAACTAAACCCTGATTCCATACTTAGCATAGTATCTACTAGCGTAATCTTAAGCCAGTTCATGAGCAATGTACCATTTGTAGCATTCTATACTAAGGTTATGCATTCAAATGGGTTCGATGGATCAGATGTTAAGGAATGGGTAGCACTGGCAGGGGCAAGTACCCTAGCAGGTAATCTAACACTGCTTGGGGCAGCAAGTAATCTAATAATACTTGAAGAAGCAGCAAAGAGCAGACGTGTATTTACATTCCTTGAGTTCTTTAAGATAGGCTCTATAGTAACAGGTACAAATATTGCTATACTACTACTATTCCTTACCATCTTACCATAGCATATTAATGCTTATAGATTATTGGTTTAATATTCTATTCAACCTTGTCAATCTTACTGTAATCCGTTAGATCAAGAGATGCACCACATATGCACCTTACCTTAACCCTCTTACCATCAAGCACATATATTATGTTATCAAGCACATCTGCTGGATGCTTAACACTTGAGCCGGGTTTATGGTAATGTATGAACATCTTAAGGTTCTCAGTCTTACCATACTTTGCTACCAGATCCTCAAATCTCTTTATAAGCATATCCCTCTCCTCTTTGCTCATCTCCTGCTCGTTACTTGCCATATACATTAGCATGTAAGCAAACATAATATATAGTTGCAGTCTCTTTAATAAGATTGAGTTGGAGATAATAGATCATGATGTTATAATAGTAGGCTCTGGTTTAGCAGGGTTAAGGGCTGCCATAGAGGCTGCAAGGACAAGCAAGGATATTAGCATAGCAGTAATATCAAAGGTTCAAGTTATGCGTTCACACTCAGTATCTGCAGAAGGTGGTACTGCAGCAGTGCTATACCAAGAAGAAGGGGATAACTTTGAGTCTCACATATACGATACAATAAAAGGGAGTGACTTCTTAGCAGATCAGGATGCTGTTGAGAGGTTTGTGCATATCATACCACAAGAGATATACCAGTTGGAGCACTGGGGTATGCCATGGTCAAGGAGGGAAGATGGCAGGATTGCTCAGAGGTGGTTCGGCGGCTATAACTATCCTAGGGCAACATTTGCTCAGGATAAGGTTGGGTTCTATGAGATGCAGACACTGTACGATACTGCACTAAAGTATGATAATATAAACTTCTACAGTGAGTGGTTTGTAACCTCTATACTACATGAGGATCATACATTCAAGGGCTTTACTGCAATAGATATTGCAAGTGGTAACTTCGTTGCTTTTAGGGGCAAGGCAGGGATAATAGCAACTGGTGGTGCTGGAAGGATATACTCATTTGCTACATATGCATTATCATCAACACCAGATGGCATAGATATGGCTTATAGAGCGGGTTTAGCACTGAAGGATATGGAGTTTGTCCAGTTCCATCCTACAGGGATAATACCCTCTGGCATATTGATAACTGAGGGTGCAAGGGGAGAAGGAGGCTATCTTATAAATAAGGAGGGTGAGAGGTTCATGAAGAGGTATGCACCAAATAAACTAGAGTTAGCATCTAGGGATGTTGTATCTAGGGCTATAATAACTGAGATAATGCAGGGTAGAGGCTTTAAGGATGAGGAGACAGGGATGGATTACGTGCTATTAGACCTTAGACACCTTGGAGAGGAGAAGATCAAGGAAAGGTTAGCAGGGATAAGGGAGATAGCCATAAAGTTTGCTGGTGTAGACCCTATAGATGAGCCCATACCTATAAGACCAGTATGCCATTACATGATGGGAGGTATACATGTTGATATAGATGGTAAGACTGAGATGAATGGGTTATTCTCTGCTGGTGAAGCAGCATGTGTTAGCATAAATGGTGCAAATAGGCTTGGTGCAAACTCTACTGCAGAGTGTCTAGTATGGGGTAGGATAACAGGTGAGTTAGCAGCAAAACATGCAATTAAGCATAGCAGAAATAGCAACAGTTTACCCAAGGATCTAATAGCAAGTGAGGAGAAGAGGATATTTGATGGTATATTCCATGGCTCTGGTAATGAGAACCCTTATGAGATTAGGGAGGAGTTAACTAGGATAATGGATAAGCATGCATATGTATTTAGAACTGGTGAAGAGCTTGCTGAGGGTATAAAGAAGGTTAGGGCATTAAGGGATAGAGCATGGAAGCATGTTGATGATAAGGCTAAGGAGTATAATACAAACTTTATACATGTGTTAGAGTTGGATGCCATGCTTAGAACATGTGAGGTTGTGCTTGTTAGTGCATACAAGAGGCTAGAGTCTAGGGGTGCCCATGCAAGGTTAGATTACCCTAATAGGGATGATGTTAACTTCTTAAAGCATACACTTGCATACTATGGTGAGGACGGTCCACAGATAACTTACTTGCCTGTAAAGATAACCAGATACCAGCCTACTGAGAGGAAGTATTAAGTAATTGCTATAATGATAAAAACGGATCTGCTTAGCATAATCATAGGTCCTACTATCTTCTTCTCTCTATTAATATTAACAGACATAGACTTCAATTCAAGGGTTACCATAGCACTTATAGCATGGATGGTATGCTACTGGTTAACCAATGCTATACCACTATACGCTACAGCACTACTACCACTGATAGTATTACCTACTGCAGGGGTTATGCCATTAACTAGTGTAGCAGTAAACTATGCTGATAGGGTTATATTCCTACTCTTGGGGAGCCTAATCTTAGCAAAGGCTATCGAGGTATCTAATCTGCACAGGAGGTTTGCACTAAGGATACTCATGCTAGTAGGAGGAGAGGGTAAGAACATACTCTTTGGCTTCATAGTAGTTACTGCACTATTAAGTGCATTCATGAGTAATACTGTAGTAACAGCTATGATGATACCATTAGCAGTATCAATACTCAACGTTATAGATGAGAGTAAGAGGAGGTTATTAGCACCTATGTTGATGCTTACTATAGCATACTCAGCAAATATAGGAGGCATTATTACAATAGTTGGCACTCCACCAAACCTTATACTCTCATCGTTAGCAATGGAGATGGGCTACAATATAACATTCCTATCATGGCTGCCTATAGGATTACCAGTAGGCTCTACACTATTGTTCATACTCTGGCTTTATCTATCTTATAAGGTTAAGGGTATCAAGGTAATAGAGGGTAAGCAGGTGGTAAAGGATGAGCTTATTAGACTAGGGCATATCAGTAAGCATGAGAGGTATGTATTGGGTATATTCATAATTACAGTAGTAGCATGGATGAGTAGAGGCTTATGGGGCTTATACATACCAAGCGTGGATGACTCAACTATAGCATTGGTATCAGCATTTATGCTATTTCTGCTAAGGGTTGATGGTAAAAGGCTGCTCACATGGGATGATGCAGCAAAGATACCATGGGGGGTACTGATATTAATAGGGGGTAGCCTAGCAATAGCAGGGGCATTCACATCTACTGGCCTAGATAAGGTTATAGCCTCATTAATATCTGTAGAAGTTGGCTCAGATATATACATGCTTGGATTGGTAACAAGCATAACAGTATTCATGACTGAGCTTATGAGCAACACAGCTATTGCAACGCTTATGATACCTATAGTTAAAGGTGTTGCTTTAAACGTAGGAATGGAACCACTGAGCCTCATGATTGCTGTTACTCTATCAGCCTCTCTAAGCTTCATGCTACCTGTAGCAACCCCTCCTAACGCTATGGTATTCGCTACTGGATATCTTACAGTAGCATATATGGCAAGGATGGGTCTGATAATGAACATCTTCAGTATAATAGTGGTAACGTTGTTATGTTACCTTCTGGTATGATTGGTCTCTCTAACATCATATATATATTGAGGTATAATAATGGATAAAGGTATGAAGGAGAATAGGGAGGGTATAAAAGGTTGGCTTAACCCAAGTAGGTATGGAATAAGCAGGTTCGCATACTGGCTACAGAGGTTAACAGGCTTAGGGCTCTTAGCATACTTTATAGCACATATATCAGAGACTAGCAATATAGTTTATGGCAAAGAGGCATGGGATAAGATGCTATCTTTAACGCAAACTACTGTAGGACACATAATACTGATAATAGTTATAGGCATGTGTGTATTCCATGCAGCAAACGGTGTTAGATTATATGCAGCAGAGCATGGTAAAGGTATAGGCAGAGCAGGTAGGCCCGAGTATCCATACAGACCAACATCCTTAAACATAGCAATGAAAGCATCCATATGGATAAGTGTTGTATTAGCAGTAATAGCAATGCTCTACGGTGCGTATGTACTATTCTTAAGTGAGGCTTGATAACCATGGTTAGAGAGAGTAGCATAATGAAGGTGCACTACTATACTGGGTTAGCAGCAATAGTATTAGTAGCAATACACGTTATGTTTAGGCTTACCGCACCAGGGGGATACTATGCAAGTTTAGAGTATGAGAATGTTATAGCAAACTACAGTAATGTATCTTATGTTGTTGTATTAGAGTTGATACTTGTAACCGTTGCTATACATGGATTCAATGGTCTAAGGGTAATACTTATAGAGCTAAAGCAAGGAGAGGCATGGGAGAGAGCAGTAAAATGGCTATGTATTGCAGGGGCAATAGCTGTAATGGTATATGGTACAAGGACTATAATACTTGCAAGCATGATGCTATAGTAATATAAGGTGGGAAGATGAAGAGGGTTAGGATAATAGTACAGAGGTATAATCCAAAGGTTGATGTTCAAGCAAGGTATGATGAGTTTGAGGTTACAGCAGAGCGTTGGACTACCGTGCTTGATGCACTGCTTTACATAAAGGCTCATATAGACCATAGCATAGCATTAAGGTACTCATGCAGGATGGCATCGTGTGGCTCATGTGGTATGCTAATAAACGGTATACCTAGGTTAGCATGCTATACAAAGGTTTATGAACTTGGTACAGATACAATAACATGTAAGCCATTACCAAACTTCCCTATAATAAGGGACCTTGCAACAGATTTTAAGGCATTCTTTGCCAAGCATAAGAGCATGAGACCTTACATAATTAATGAGGATATAGATGATAGTAATGCTAAAGAGTTCATACAGAAGCCTGAGGAGGTGGAGGAGTACCTGCAGTTCTCATACTGTATAAAGTGTGGGCTATGCTACTCTGCATGCCCTACTGTTGCTACAGATAGGCTCTTCCCTGGTCCTCAAGCATTGGCACAGATGTACAGATACCTCATAGATAGCAGAGATAAGGCTATTGATGAAAGATTAAGGATAGTTGATGATAGGCATGGAGTATGGAGGTGCCACTTTGCTGGCTCTTGCAGTAGTGTATGCCCCAAGGGTGTTGATCCAGCATTAGGTATACAGCTCTTAAGAGCATATCTACTAGGGCATGGAAAGGAGAGGAAGAAGATAGCAGAGTTATATATTAAGAAGTTATAGAATTCCTAAATTATTAGAATAATTAATTCATAAGCCTATTTTAATTGTTCAAGTATAGATAGACTTATAAGATTCTCTATGTATATTCCTCTTCTTATTATATCCATCCTAACCTTCTCACAGTACCTCTGCTCACTTATATGACTATCTTCACTATCTAACTGTAAGATTAATACGTTATCTGTATAAGGATAAGCAAACCTCAAAGCCCTCTCTGGTATGATAGCCATATTTACAAGGCTAGCGCTCTTTATCCTCCACTGCTTCCTAGCAAATATAGACTCTAGATCCTTGATCTCTAATCTACCATAGCCTCTCTTTAACACATTAACTGAGATGAAGTTAAGCCTTGATATCTTTGGTCTATCAAGTATATCCCTCTTGCTAGAGAAGAATATAGATAACCTTGATGGTACATATGTGTATATATCCTTCACAACAGCATCCCTATTCACATAAGTTGCTACAATGTAATGGTTCACAGGCTCTGTAAGGTATGATGCAAACTCATTAGAGTATGTTACAGAAGCAAAGTAGATATCTCTTACATATGATGATCCTATCCAGTGGGACTTTAACCTCTTAGTATTCTCATCATGCATGTAGTGTACGCATACTATATCAATCAACCTATCACACCATATGTAATGTTAGCTTATTAAGTATAAATAAGTTATAAGAAAATCTATAAGAGCCTTATGTATTGTAATCATTTACACTTATTCTGCTTTAAAAATTGTAAATATAAAGGAGATGGTAAAAAATAAAAGAAGATAACCTTAACTGTATAATATTATGCTAAGAAATGCCTTGGTTAGTAATGTAAACAATATGATAGGGCTTGCTACTGCAAGGGCACTTGCAGATTATAATGTAAGGGTTTATGCACTTGCATATAAGCAAGATGTAAATGATAAGAATATTAAGATTATAAGTATAGATGCGTATGATGATTCAACTGTTAACAATGCAGTAAGGGATATACTGAAGGATATCATGAGCAATAATAAAAATGATAATATAGATATTCTAATTAACGTCCCCTTTTATGCTCAGATTGGTATGCTTGAAGATCTTAAAGTTGATGATTTTGTTACTCAGTTTAATGCAAATTTATTCAAT
>Ga0197142_1001970_pt1 | contig 18429 bp, 8 predicted proteins | sample GBS60_MetaG_FD_148614 | JGI IMG/M metagenome (GOLD analysis project Ga0197142, IMG submission 148614) | Sediment microbial communities from Great Boiling Springs, Gerlach, Nevada, United States - GBS 60_MetaG | ecosystem: Environmental > Aquatic > Thermal springs > Hot (42-90C) > Sediment...
AGGTTCCAATTGCTATTGCAGGAAAAGCCGGGGACGTGCAAAAACAGACTTCTTCTGATTTCGGGCCCACTGCCTGATTTCGGGACATCAGGCCCCGGAAATCCCACGGGGCCCAACCCCGAAGACCAGATAGAGGCCCAACAGTCCCGGCAACCAGAAATCAGAAAGGAGTCTGTCCTGTTGCCGTTGCCGCAGGCTGCGGCACCGCGCGGATGGGTCGGCGTATAGCATTTACCGATCCGACATTCCACCGGATGGTGCCCATGGTGAGCCGGTTGCGATGTCCTGAAGGTGCTGTGGGAGCGGGGTTTTGCTATATAGACCCACATAATTGCGAAAGTGGTCCAAATGTGCGAAATCTCTTCGTTTTCGCACTTGCCAGTCGTCGAACCACTTCCGGTATGATGTGGACTTATTTATATTAGGTGTGCCGGGCGTTCCCCGCGGAATAGGCCTGTTTTTCCGGGGTTTTGCCCATTCGAGGCTTTTTTTTCGCGGATTTTTCGACCACTACCTCCTTGACGCGGGGATCGGTTGCGGTGCAAAATACTTCTCCTCCGGATTCCCTCCAAGAGGCTGTCCCGAAAAACGCTTTTCCCCTATCCGAGTGGTTCCAGCCTGGAGCCAGAGGTTATCGGAAACCCCCTGGTTTTGTCAGGTTTTAGCAACTGGATGGGCAGCCTCGGTTGGTTGCCAACACCCAGATTTGGCCATTTCGAAACAGCCTCTAAGATGTTAGCCCAAGACAGGTTTTTTACATCCGGCATGTTCAGGAGTTCTTCCAACTTCCAAGACAACAGACGCCATGAAATCCGCAAAACAGAGCATGGCTCGTTGGATGATTCTGGCGGTGGGTTTGGGAATCGGCATGGTGGGCCAGCCGGTTGGGACCGCGGAAAAACAGGCCCCCCAAGGCTCCGCCGAAGCCAAGGCGGCAGAGCCAAATCTCTCTGGAGATGCTGCCTATGGGCCGCCGCTGGCTCTGCATCCGGAAAACGGCCGGTATTTCCTCTGGCGGGGCAAGCCGACCGTACTGATCGGTTCGGGCGAACATTATGGGGCGGTGTTGAATCTGGATTTCGATTTTCGGCGGTATTTGGCCGTCTTGGCTGCCGACGGCCTGAACCATACCCGCACCTTTTCCGGCACGTATCGAGAGGTTTCCAGTTCGTTCGGCATTACCGATAACCCGTTGGCGCCGAAGCCGGGCCGGTATATTGCTCCCTGGGCACGCAGCAACCAGCCCGGCTATTACGACGGCGGCAATAAATTCGATCTGACCCGTTGGGATGAAGCCTATTTCCAGAGGTTACATCAGTTCATGCGGACCGCCCAGCGCCATGGGGTGGTGGTCGAAATGAACCTGTTCTGCCCGCTGTACGACGATGAACTCTGGAAAGCCTCACCGATGAACATCCGGAACAATATCAACGGCGTGGGCGATTGCCCCCGGACGGAGGTCTTCACCCTAAAACATCCGAAACTGTTGGAGGTCCAGACGGCCTTTACCCGAAAGATCGTCCAGGAGCTAAATCCTTACGACAATTTGTATTACGAGGTGTGCAACGAGCCGTATTTCGGCGGTGTGACCGAAGACTGGCAGCGGCGGATCACCGACGTCATCGTAGAAACCGAACGGCATCTGCCAAAAAAACATTTGATCTCCTGGAACATTGCCAACGGCCGCAAAAAGGTGGAAAATCCCCACCCGGCCGTTTCCATCTTCAATTTCCACTATTGTGTCCCGCCCGATACGGTCGCCATGAATGCGCATCTGGGCAAAGTGATCGGCGAAAACGAGACCGGCTTCCGCGGCAAAGAGGATGTGCTCTACCGGACTGAAGCCTGGGACTTTATCCTGGCCGGCGGTGCTCTGTTTAGCCATCTGGATTATTCGTTTACGCCCGGCCATCCGGACGGCACGCTGCGGGATTACCGGTCCCCGGGCGGCGGCAGCCCCGAATTACGTAAACAATTGTCCATTCTAAAAGAGTTTATCCATAGCTTCGATTTTCTCCGGATGCGTCCGGAGACCGGCTTTATCAAACAGGTCTCTGAAAACCTTTCGGTGCAGGCGATGGCAGAACCCGGCCGACAATATGCCCTCTATCTCCACGTGCCCCTGCCCAATAAGCCGAAAAATCTCAAGGAACTTCTGCCGGATCGGATTCAGACGCAGTTGGTCCTGGAACTGCCGGCAGGCAAGTACCGGGCCGAATGGCTGGATACCAAGACCGGCCAGATCGCCGAGTCGGCCCGCTTCCAGCACCCCGGCGGCCCCAAAACGCTCCGATCTCCTGTGTTCGCCAATGACATCGCCCTGCGCATCCTGGCCGAGCAATAACCCTGCTAATTTGACTGTATCTACCTGCCCGGACTCCTACCAGGTATGGGGGTTAAACATCGGATCGAACACCACATATTGTGGTCATCGTCCCCGGTAAATACAGTCAAACTAAATAGATCCAGGAACCTCTGAAAAATTCTGAAAACATAGTGAACTAGGTGGTCTTTTGATTATGTTATCGGCCTTTGAGGTTGTCGAAGGTATCCCCAATGGATTGTATGCTAGCATGGACAGCATCTCGATATATGGGGTTTTCGGAAAAATCTCCTGGCATACTTCCCTTTTGTCCACTTTGAATTATTCAGGGGTTCCTCCACATCGTGGAGGGTGTCCGGAAATCCGTCGTATCTAACTCCTTGCTGAATAAATAGATATATCAAACTCACATATTCAAATTGGGTGTTGGACGGGCGGGAGTCGGTTCTGGAGCGGAACTGCTCGGAATGGGGCAACGACTACCCTCGGACTTCCCGGACACCCACACATAATTACGAAACTGCTCCACCTGTGCGAAATCCCTTCGTTTTCGCACTTGCCAGTAGTCCAGCTAGTTCCGGCATTGTGTGTACTTATTTATATTGACTGTATCTACCGGGCCCAATGACCACAATCAGTGGTGTCGGGGCGATTCTTAGCCACTACAACTGGGAGGGGCCGGTTCCGGTAGATACAGCCAAACTATATCGAAGATGACCCCGCCCTTGCCTATACTCCAGCCTATCTCCGCCGGATATGAAGGCGGCAAATTTGCTATTGTTGTCTTACATAGAACCATTAGATCGACGGGGGAGGCCCTAAATATACACGAAAAATCAGATCATCACAGGCGTCATCAGGATGGCCGTCATTGCAGCGAAAGAGCCAACTCCGATCCCCGATGGGTTCGACGATCATAGCAGCACCGTAATGCCAACTATGGACTGTAGCATCTCCTGTATCCCACACGTTCCATATTCGAACGGAAGAGCACCCCGTACAATCGACCTCTACACGCCGCGGAGCGGTATCATACCATAGGAGCATGGCTTGGCTTTCTTTGCCTGCAATGCGAAGAGGCTGATCCGACTCCAGATGAATTCCCTGGCGATACGGAGGTTTTGCGCTTTGGAATTCGATGAAGAGCGTCTGAGAATTCTCGAGGGGAATAGTGTACATTAAATAATACGTCGTCCCATTCTTTTCGAACGGTTGTCCACGAGTCGCCAAAAATTCCTTCTCAAACTCAATCACAGGCACTCTCCTAATTTCTAAAAGGATCGATGGCTTTATGTTCGGCTGGCCAGACTTTCTTAAGATTCCAACGGGAATCGATCAACGAGCGAGGCAGGCCAGAACGTTGCGGCAGATAGGTATGATGGAGTTCCATGGATTCTAGCTCGCCTGTTTGGGGATTGACACGCTGAGGCGCTAAACCGCGCCGCATTCGATCAAGGTTTTCTGGACTGTAGGCTTCGGGATTTTTTCTGGCCTCTTCCTTCCAATATTCCTTGCGGCTTTTGTCCCAAGAGGCGTTGGTGATTCTATCGATGGCTTTACCCACCCCAAAGGCTGCCGCTCCGCCAACTGCCCCGGCTAGAGCCCCCTTCAATGCCCCGCTCCGAGCGCCTGCGCGGACTCCTTCCCAGCCGTTTTCGCTGTAACCACTCCAAGCGCCCTTGGCAGCTCCCACGCCCGACCCGACGGCAACGCCAGTAAGAGTGCTAGTAGCAAGCCCCCGAAGGTTTTCGTTCCGGATCCGGAAAAAGTCCCAAAGAGGGCCTTTGGCAAGCGGTCCGATCACGGCGCCGCCGATAGCTCCCCCTACGGCTCCCCAGAACGCCTCAGAGACTGCTGCACTGCGAGCCGCAGAAAAACTGGCCCCCAAATCGCCTGTCTCAAGATAGGTGATGCCGCCGGCGCTGACTGCCCCATGAACTCCGCCGGCGGCGCCCCCTGCGACGACGACGGCAGCTACTTGGGCCAACCAACTTTCCCCGAACCAAGATAGCAAAGCAGGTGCCGTGACTGCGAAGGTGGCGCCGCTGGCGGCGCCGGCTACTGTGGAGATGATGAACCGGCCCCAACTCCATTCTTCGCCGGTCCACCACCATTGGAAAACATAACTTCCTGCGCCAAACAGGCCGCCGGTGATTCCGCCCAAAACCACATGGGCAAATCGGCCGTCCGGGTCATGCCAGGTCAGAGGATCGTTTCGTGCGAAGGCATACAGATGATCGCCTCCCAGAAAGCCCAAGGGGTCGGGCGAGATAAAGATGCCCAACTCCGGAAGGCGATACCGGGCCCCATGGTAATACAATCCCGTTTCGGCGTCATACACGACTCCGCTAAAGGCCAGATCACCAGGATGGGAAGGTTGAACAAATACCTGAAACTCCCGGACGGAGATGCCTAGTGGACAGCTATCCCAGACCAGAACGATCTCCTCGGCTTGGCGGCCTCCGAGGGACAAGATGGTCCGTTCTACGGGGAGTCCTTCGGCTGGTTTTTGGTCGTTTGATTGGGACAATTCAGCAACCTTGTCTTGTGCGTGCTGCTGTTCCCATTCCGCCAAACCCACTTCCGAACGGGGAGATTTCCCCGCAGGAACCGCATAGGTTCGGATGCTTTTAGGGAGTTTCTCTGGCCAAATTTCTAGCGCCTGCAAGCGATACCTTTGGGCTAGTTTTATACATAGGAAACCCGGCTTATCTTCGCCAAACCAAGAGGCCGTTTTATCATCGACGAGTTTGTCCATGGCAAAACGTTCCTCTCGCCCCTGTTCCGGTCGAAGCGACGTGTTCAGGGCACGGATCAATCCTGTGGTACTATTTTGGCCATGCCCCCAATAACTGGCTATGTCAAAGACCTCGAATTTTTCCTGATCATAACCGCTGCTGAGAATCACGTTGCGAGCCGCGTCTTGGTGAAGTAAGAATTCCTGAAAACATGGTTGCCCCGTAGCAGAGCGGGAACGTTCGTAGTATGCCAGGGCTTTCGAGGGTTCCGTTCCGGCGATGTATTGCCCTTGAAGGAGCCAGGGTTGTTTGTCGTCCCACGATTTGCGTAGTTTCAGGGCAAGGCGCTGGTCAAAATAGAGCATCATTTCTGTTTTTTCTTCCTGGCCGTCGGCTTCGTGCGGCTTGACGTACTTGACAATGCGGCGGTTGAATGGGTCGTAGGCAAAAAGGAGCTCATAGCGAGGTTTTGCGTGGCGATGGTCAGAAAGCTCTTGGTTAGCCGGTTCTTCTTTAGCGGTAAATCCTTCCATGGCAATCACCCGACCTAGCACGTCATAGCGAATGCGCCATTTTATGGGGATTGCCGTGGTGGAAGAGGTGTACTGAGTAAGTCGGCCAAAACCGTCGTACTGATATTGTCTGGTAATCTCTGCTTCGCCTGTGGCGGGGCGCAGGGTCTGGCGGACCATGGCTTTGGTGGAAATTCGATTGGAGGCCAGATAGATGTGAGCCGGTTGTGGCGGTAATGGCTGGAGCGGAGTTTCTTGGGGATGAACCGCTGGGCGGGATTCTTCTGGAAAAACCGGGGAAGAAATAGAAACCCACCAGTCTTTTTTCACTCCGGGAGGTAGCCTACCGCCGGCTACAGACGGCGCCAAGAGCGGATCGGAACAGGAAGCAAGCTCGGTCCCTTTGGGCCATTGGGAGGTGGCCGGGCCGCGATAGACGGCTATCAGGTTACCCACGTGATCGTACTGGTAACGACGCGTTAGATATGCCCCAATGGGCGTCGGGCGGTTAGACGCCTCCAAGCCATTGCACAATAACAGGGCATTTCGTCTTTCTGCTAGGGCTTGGGGTTCGTAAAAACGGGCTTCCATCGCCTCGGCCGTGAGATTGTCTGAAAGATCGCGATCGTAAAAGTGGGAGGATTCCCACTGTTTGGAGGGTACCCGCATCGAGGAAGCCGTAACCCTTCCCCAGGAATCTCGCAGATAGCAAAGTTCATACACAGGAGAGGCAATATCTTTTTTGACATCCTCACCGTTTTTGACATCCTCCGGACGGTTCCTCTGTCTCAATTGTTGTTTCGACGGTTCTAGGAAGGAGTCCAGTTCGGCGATTTCTTCTTCTAAAGCGTGGGTGGGAAATATCTTGGCAATTTCCTGTTGGCCGAGGTATTCCAATCGGCAAAATTCTTTACCGTCTTTGTACACTTGGCGAACGCGGCCGCTGGCGTCCGGAGCCAGTTTCAGATTCGCCCACCCCCTCGGTTGATCGCCCAAGCCATCAACCTGGAGGCTTTGCACACCATGGGCCAGATCGTAATGATAAACAAACCAAGGCAGCTTCTCTTGCCCTACGCATACCTGTTCGTCCAGGATATGGCCGAGGTTGTCGTAGGCGCGTGTTACCTGCACAGGATATTTCTGTTGGGCAAAATCCCAAGCCTCGATCACGTGGCCTTGCCAATCATATCGAAACTGTTGAAGGCGTTTCGGATTCGGCTGGGTTTCCTCAATGGTTTTCAGCCGGCCTAGGCAGTCGTAGCTGAAGGAAAGTACTTCTTTGGAATGGGCCTCTTTGTCGGCTGGCTGGTGGCTATGGAAGCGGGTGAGGGAGCGGACTCGCGAATCAGGCCCATACGCATATTCTTCCACCAAACCCTCAGGGGATATCTCTTGCCAAAGCCGGCGGAAATCGTCATATCGGAATTCCCGTTTCTGTGGAAATTTTCGCCGCTCAAAACGAACCAAGGCCGATCCAGGCACTGGCTGGAGAAAGACTAAAGGCTCATTATCGAGTTCCCGCTGCACTAAAAGTCCGTCGGGATCGTAGAGGTTTTCTGTTTTCGAGAGGACTCGGTTATCTTCGCGCGCCGGAGCTTGAACAATCTCTTTTTCCAGAAGGCCCAAGGTATTGTAAAAGCGGAAAATTCGTTTGGAATCCACAAAGAGCGTGAGCGCAGGATTCCCATCGGAATCGACATGGAGGAGGCTTGCCCGGCGGATGCCCACCGATCCGTCATATCCTACAGGAATCGTACACCACGGTCGTCCTCGATCATCCCGTAGGGTGACGGAATGAATAGTGAATATTTTATCATTCTTTTTCGTGCTACGAAACCTCTGGGTTTCCACGCATACCCAATCGTTTTCGTAGAAAATCTCTTGGCGGTCGCCTTCGGGGGACTCTTGCCAGACAAGACGTCCTAGCCCATCGTAGCTGAACTTCTCCCACGCCCCTTCACGCCAACTTCGGCGAGCCAGAATGTTCCCTTCTGGATCATAACGGGTTTCCTCGGCTGTCAACCACTCGTCGATCCGCTGGGCGCGTTCTGTCTTCCCCTGGCCCATTCGGTGATGACGGACCTTGACCAATCGCCCCGACGCATCATACTCATAGGTTCGCTCATCGCAAAGTTGACCTTCCGAGTCAAATACTCGCTCCTGCACCGTCCGATCAAGACCATCGGAGAAAACTTCTCTCCGGAGGCCGTCTGGCTGCACTTTGGCAAAAGCTCTACCGAAACCGTCCGGTTCGGCACGGTAAATTTCCCCATTGGCATCCTTATGGCTCAGCAGAAAGCCTTCTCGATCGTATTGCATGGCATCTCGCAACACGAGAGCTTCTTTCGGATTGTTCCGGCTAAGAAGGCGAATATTCCTCGCTTGACCATGGGCTTCATCGTAGGTAATTTCTACCGCCGTACCCGATGGGGTAATGCGTTTTTTCAACAGGCCGGCAGGTAAATATTCATACCGAATTGCCGGAATCGTGTTCTTATCCACGCCGAACCGTTCTAATGTGGGTTTCCAAGCCACAAGTCTTCCCAGGGCGTCATACTCCATTTTCTGCACAGCAAAATAGCCGCTCACCTCGGGACGCGTTTCGCCACGATACGGAGCACCTTTCAATCTTTGGATTCTTTCCCATTGGCCAATGCAGGACAAAGTACTGTCGTAATCATAGATGGCTAAATCCCTCCGAGTATCGAGGCTGGCTAACCTGTCTCCTAACTTGTTCCAAACTCGCAGCACCTGGTATCCAGGATATTCTTCTCCGCTGAGGCGTCCTTGCTGGTCATACCGGAACCGACTGATTCGTTGGCAGGGAGGACCTTCGGCGTGGCGCTTGGGAAGTCCATCAGGAGGCTGTCGGCCTACCTCTTGCAACACCTTGGCCACTATGTCTCCTGAAGCGTCTTCTATGCGTTCTGCCAGCAGTCCCCCGTGATTTGCAGAAATCGGTCCCCTATGGAAGGTTGCATAATACCGATACACTCGCGCACACCCACGCCCATCCCACTCCACCACGGGCAAACCATACGGATTCCGAACCGTCCAGAGAACTTTTTCTCCCGTCTGCTCTCGGACGAGTTCTCGATCCTGCGGGTCATATACGAAGAGGCTCTGTTGGAGAATACGCTCTTGACCTCTGCGGTCCCTTTCGTAGCTTATCGCCTCGACCGGCAGGGCAATCTCCGGATGATATTTCCATCGCCAACCACGCTGGACAATCGGCAATGGATTCGTATCCGGTCGGGCTGTTTCTTCTTTTTGCAACAAATTCCCCCGGAATCGAGCATCTTTATGATCCGAATCATATTGCCACTGGGTGTGCCCGCCCAAAGGCCGTCGCTCTTCTACCAGCAAACCGTCCGAATTGTATTTCCATTCCCATTGGGCATTTTGGGGAACAATCGTCCGACTCTTCGGATAGCAACTGACCCGGCCTTCTTGGTCGATCGGGAAAGTCCATTCTTCTGTGGGCAGCGGCGTTGGCGGCTGGTAGGCAACGATGCAAAGGTTCTCCTTCCTCTGCGCCGTAAACTTCCAAACCGGGTCCTCCGGGACTTTTTCCGGTGGTCGAGCACGCAATCGTACCTGCAGAACACGTCCATACTGAGGCTGGTTTTGGTCGATTTCTTGCTCAAATATCTTTTCCATTCGGCCTCCGGGAGGAATCTCTGCCTGGAGCCAATGGCGCAGCCCGCCTACATATCGATATTCCCATGCGATGTCTTGGGCTTGGGAAAGCCCCAGGGCCACTCGAGGAATGGACACCTTTTTCAGTCGGCCCATCGGGTCGTAATCATACAGCACCAAAAGGTCTGCCGCGTGAACGGCCCGTAGGCGGCCGTTTTCATCGTGATAGAACCGCACCTTATTCCCGAACGGGTCTTCCACTCTCTCCAACAGATCGGACCCGGGCCGGTATTGAAATCGTATCCCATTGGCTTTCCATTGGTCATGTCGAGAGGCTATGCGGGCAATCCGCCAGCGAGGCGACGCAAATGGTTGATTGGCGGCCGGTTCAAATTCGAATCGCACCCCATCGGGCCGGTCGATGAAAATGAGTTTCCCTTCCATCTGGAGCCGATAGAATGCCCCTGGTTCTGGCTTCCACTCTTCTCCCATACGCTCGAAGCGGATGGCCCCGCTGCCCGTTAGCCACACCAGTTCTTGCATCTGGCCGCCTTCCTGACGGCCCACGATCCGTTGGTTGCCATTGTGATCCCACCCGGGGCCCAAAGGACCATCATAATCCACATGAGAGCGATAGTATCGAACGAAGGAAAAACCTACGCCCCCGCGCGAAGGCAAACTCACATCCGTTCTGCTTAGGAAAAGTTCCCCGGTTCCTAGGATCACTTCTCCATCGGGGCCGCCCCGGGCCGGAACACCCGCATCGGTCTCCCAACCGACTGGCTTGCCTAGGACTGTGAGCCGCTCCCATCGCACAAACATTCTCGATCGCCCGCCACCTACCAGCAGCGGCGCCTGCACATCCTCCAAAGCTCGAATCCGCTCTTGTAAGGTCCGAAATTCTTCCATCGCCCTCTGTCGGTTCCAGGGGCTTTCCCACACAGTTGCCGGGGCAGGGTACCACGGTCGAAGCCACTGTTCGGCGATCTGCTTGACCCGTCGGTACACCTCCCCGGCCGGAATCTCGGAGGGAATTTTCGGGGCCACGGCCGCCATCGGCTGGCCACTGCCCGAACCTTCCAACCCTGCGGAACCCTCTCCTGGGTGGCCGGGAGCATAACACACCACCACCCAGGCCAGTCCAAGAAACCATCGCCAATCCCATCTTCTGTGCCCCATGACTACTCCTCCCAGAACAACAAGCCTTACCGGATTGCTCTTCCCTCTGCCGCCGAGCTGTCCTTAGACGAAGGTTGTCTCTCTTCAGGGCCGCTCCTCGCCGTCAACCGCTGCCAAAACTTATGTACTTCTTCCTCCACACTACGTTCCGGCGGAGGGAGCAATTCTTTTTGCTTCTTTTTTCGCTCCTCTCGCTTCTGGTTTAGTTCTCTGTTAAGATTATCCAGGTTTTTGCTAATTTCCTTCAGCTCGGAATCTACCTCTTCTCTATCTTTCGCTAGCTTCATCATACGTTGGTAATCTTCGGTACCAGGCTCGGCATCTTTAACCTTTTGCCATTCCTCGTGGAGATGCCGCTCCTCAGACTCCTTCTTCCGGCCTTCCTCCTCTAATTCTTTCTTTTCGTTTTCTAGTTGGGAAATCACTTTCTCAAGTTGGGAAATCTCCTCTTTCAACTTTTTTTCCAGGCGTGCTATTTCCGACGGCCAGTTTTGGATAGCGTTACCGATCCGTTGGACTTTGGCCGCTGTGGAGCCGCTGGCGTCCAGATCCAACCTTCGGAGCGATTGATTTAACGATTCTTCGACAGCTTTCCATAGATCCTCGCCTGTAAGGTGCGGGCGTGTCCTCTGCGGAGGCACTCCCTGTCGGTTGTAGTCGCCAGAGGTTTCACCGGACTTACGCCACTGCTGGACCGAAGGCGTTTCTTCCCACCCATCTTCGGGCAATTTCTTCAGATACTGCCAAATCAAACTATTTTCACGGTCCAATGCCTCCCGTTTTTCTTCTGGAATGTGAATGTGTTTGAGCGAGAGAAACTCCACAAAACACCGCCCCACAAACCAAGGACGCTGTTTTACATCCTCGTCGGTGATTCCCCGGACGTTCCATTTCTTTAGCCATTGCATCATCTCTTCAGCCGCTTCACAAATATCGCGGGGATACTCCTGGTTCTTCTGGAAAAAAGGAGCAAGCAGCTTTTGGGCCTCCTCATCAGACTCATCCCAGGGAAACTGCGTTCCTGAGTCCCAGCGAAACTGGATAGCAAACCAGGTGGGATATTCCCTGCTCACCAAGAGAGGACGAATACCTTGCAACTTCTTGACAACGTGATCTTCCAGTATCCCAATCGCATTCGAATCCGCTACAATACGGTCTTCTTTTTTTGACGACTGTTTGTTAACTTTTTCTTTTACCTTTTTGGCTACGGCTACCGCATTGACCGTTTTTGAAATGGAGGGAGATCCCAAGCTGGGTCGCGGCCTTGCCGGCGATGATTCTTCCGGTAAACAAGAGACGACCTCCTTAAGTTGCTGGCAAATCTGTTGAAGTTGAACTCGTAGAAGAAACTGCCCATCCGGATGACAACACTGGGGCGTTTCTGATGTTCCTGAGAAACCATTGCTCTGGGGAAGCGTATTGATAAGAGCGTTGAACTTTTTCAACGGATCATCGGATAGATCAGGCAGATAGTGGCGAATCATCCCTTCCTGGCAATAAAGGCGGCTAAATTCCCTTAGGACTTTTTGCTCGAATGCATCTCCTTGGGGAATCTCTACGCCTAGCGGCTTGAGCAGCCGGTCGTGGACCTGCCCGGCGGTTATTCCACTAGAGAAGCAACTATTCCACCAGCAGAAAAGTACCATTCCTAATGCTGCCACAGTGCCCATCATAAGAAGATACCTCCGTGCCCTCCGAATAGAAGTCCTCACCGAGGAGTGTGATGAAGCAGTTTGCCCGTCGCGGGATTCCTGGTTCGTGGGGGAACTTTCCAGCCAATCTTCCAGGATTTCCAGGCCAAGCTGGGGGTCTGGTCCGGGACGAGATGGAATCGGCAAGGCCCGAAGACGTTCAAAAATCCGGTCCTGAAATTTTTCCCGTGGCTTGGCCGGTAGAACCGCCGCAACCAAAATGGTTGGATGCCGATCCTTGACCTTCGGGTCCAGGGGCGAGGGGTCTTCGATGTGGTAGTACACGACCGCCTGGCCTTTCAAATCCTCCGGGCATATCAGACCCGCCGCCTCTTCTAACCGATGCTTACGAAGCACTTCGCCTAAATGCTCCATTAGGCGATCTTTCATCCCAGGTTCGCTCCATGGCCCGAAGGGCGAAAAAGCCCAGCCTTCGCCCCCGGCAAACCACCGGTGCACCACCACAGGATACCTGTTCTTCAAACGAACCTGATTGGATTCCGGACCTAACGATACCGACACCACCTCACTCCGATCCTTGAATGGGCTGACAAACCATTATTCACATATCACATATTCACGGGCTTGGAAGAGGGGGCGGCGTAAGTTCCTTACATTGGAAGTTTATCTTAGCCTTCTTTCCCTCCCAGACGGGAAATTCAAATTCCTGACTCGAACGCCCGCCAGGAAACACGACATCCGGGAATCGGACTTTTACCGTTGCCGATGTATCCCCAAACCAATTATCTATAGTGACCTTGATATGCATCTCCGAGGCGGCCTGTCTGAAATCGGTGGGAGGAATTTTGACCAAAATGGTTTTGGGAGAATTAAACCACGGCGTTTGATCCACCTCCGGGTTGGCTTGGTCGAACCAAATTTTCGCTCTTCCACCATTCCAAAACGCCTCGCACCAGATTTGTCTGTCCGCTACGGGAGTAGTATCTATCGTAACTTCTACCCACGTTTCTTTCTGTAGGTTTAAATCTTGTTCCGCCCACTTCACCCAGTTTTCTCCCGCCTCGAACTTGGCGGCTAGTTCCTCCTGAGGCAGAAAAGCTCCGATCCATTCTTGTGGAGGGCGTTCGCGCCATTCTTTAAATTTTTGCCACTCTTTCTTAGCGGAGCTGATATTCTCGGTGTTTGCAATACGGCTAGCTCGCTCATAAAAAGCTTGGTAAAGTTCTTTTGCACGATCGGCAAGCGCACGTCGAATCAGGGCTTCGGCATCTTGAGTGTGCTTCTTTTTATCGGCCGGAAGTCGCGCTTCGCCGTCCAGGTAAGCCTTGGCCTTCCTTGCAATCTCCTCATACTGCTTGTCGTTCTTTTTCGCAAAATTTTGGACATAAGCCCATTCTGTCTCGTCTAAGAGTCGTTCTGCCTTTTTCTGAAGATCTTGGGCATCTTGCGGCTTTTGAGGAGGCGGATCGGTACTTTTTAGGTAATTGTCCACAGTTTTAACCAATTCATCATATTTTCTTCTGACTTCCTCAAGGTCGAAGTCGCTGTTTTGTGCAGATGTCTCAAAAGAGATGTAGCTCTCCTGGACTTTCTTCCAGCGAGATTCTTCTATTCCTTTATTAGCGCGAGCTATTTCAGAGTTCAGTTCCTTAAATATCTTGCCACGGCGGGGATAATCGAGATCTGAGTAACGATTGAGAAACGTTTCTATTTCTCGCTTTTTTTCTTCCGGAGACTTGCCAGATACCTGAGCCGCAAGCTTCTTATAGGCATCATCAAAGTCCTTGTAATGTTTGATCTCGGCGTTCAGATTGTCTTTTAATTTGTTCAGCCGTTGGACAAGCTGCTCCAATTCCGTGGATTGTACTGAAGGACGTTGATTCAGGACTTTGCCAAGTCCCTCCGAAGCCTTTTCCATCTCTTCTACGGACTCGTTCTTTAGATCAAGAGCGCTGTCGGCAATTCTTTCGGCCTCCCCAGCTTCCTTCTTCCAGTTCTCGATCTCCTGCTCCGTAGTCTGGATTTTCTCCCTCAGCGTCTTCATTTGCGATGCAATATCCTTAACTTTCTCATCGAGTTTTCCCTTGAGTTCCGGGGGGAGGGCCTTACTAACTATTTCTTGTGTGTGAAGTTTTCCACCTTGCGTCTGGAGATCTCGCAATTCCTCTAGATCCACCGGAGAAGTTGATAAGGCTTTTTGGCACCGTGTTGCCCAGTCGTCTGCATCAGCAATAAATTTTTCTACTTGTGCTTTTATATCCCCAGCTATTGCGTTACAGTCTCGCATAAAACGGTTCAACTTGAGCAACGCTTGCTGAACTTCTGGATCGCTGGAACCGGGATGGGCATTCTTTTGTAACGTTTCGGCCTCTTGAATCAGAACATGCACGTCTTTGCTTTTGGAGGGATCCTGAGAAACCAACCTTTCCACAGCCAAGCAGAATTCAAGCTTGGGCCGGCGTTCCTCTGCCTCTGCCTGCCATGCCTGGACTTGTTCTTCATCCGGAGATTTCGGATATTTCCTGCAAAAGTCCTGACACATCTGAGACAGACGGACATGATGGTTGTACCGCTCCTCCAGGGTGGAAGGAGCCGGTGACTTGCGAAGCTTTTCCAGAGCTTGGAAATCCTGAGCCATCTGGTCGCAGTATTCCTTCCACCGGCCCTGGATGTCCCCTTTATGCCCCAACAGCCCCGCCCAGGGATTCCAGGTAGTGAGGTATTTTTGGACTTCGGATTGTAAATCAGGAAATGCTTCTTGACGGGTCTCAATCCTATCCCTTAGGACGACATACCTTCGCTGGTCCACACGATAGAATCCATACAAAACCAAGCTACCGAGGATAACTCCCCCTAGGATTGTGGTGCGAAGCGTGCGGCGTTTTCGTGCTTGGCGAAGCCTTGTTAACTCGGCCTGTACTTTTTCATAAATCGGGCCCTCCACAATACCGTAAGTCTCTTTTAAGGCGGTATAGGCAGCGATTGCTTTGGAGTATTTTTTCCAGAGGCCTTGGAGAGCCGACTCAGCCTCTCGCTTGGTTTCTTCATACAAATAGAAATCGCTCTGTTGGAGAACCCAAACGAGCGGTTCGTGCAGATTGAAAGGCCTTAAGGGATGAATCGGTTTGCTGTCCACATGTCCGCCAAAGGTGGACACGGGAAAAACAGCGACACGCTCTCCTGCCCTTTCGATTTTTTCACAGACCGATCGGCCAATATCACCGGCCCGGTCGCTCAGAAACTGGCGAAGCTTTTGCCCCTCCTCTTCCGGGGAACCAGAAAGATCACTGATTAAATCCCATTTGGTCACCAGGATGCCAATAGGCTTCCTAATGGCCTGACCTTCCGCACTTTTCTTCATGATCTCGTCTAATAAAGTGTCCACTTCTAACAGCCGCTGTTTAGCCTCCTGGGAATCTTGGAGTTGGTCCACTGCCAAGAAGAAGAGCAAACAGTCGGCTTCCTCGGTCAGCCACCTTTTGAATTCCTTGCTGAGTTCTGGACGCTCTGTTTCGGTTCGTTCCGCTAGGCGCCCGCCGAAATCTCTGGTCTGAAACCGAATCCGCCGCTTTGGGGCCTTTTGTTCTCCGGTCAGGGGCTCGTTGGCCGACACTTCCGAAGAATTTTCGGGAAGATCTGTCTCCTCACAAACCGGGATGACCACGGCGCCGCAAAGCCTAGAGAAGCTCAACTCGGTGGCGGGTGGTAATTCTCCACGCTCCAAACACTCCCAGTGCCTCAGCAAAAGCTCTCGCGATTCCTCGTCTCCTAAAATCACCGTACAGGAGCTAGAGGTACTGAAACCTAAGAGCGCTGTAGCCAGATAACAGGTTTTGCCTGCCCTTCGTGGGCCATAAATTCCAATAATTCTAATTCGTGGTTTATATCGGCCCCCTTGTTCTTTTTCTTTTTCGAGCGACGGGAGCGATCCTCTAACCCCCCTATTATTACTAACGTCATCTCCCCTACAATAACTAGCAGCGTTCATGGTTCTTCCTTATCTTGATCTTGCCCAAAGAAAAACCGTCCGCATTTTAGCCGAATACACGAGTTTATTTGTCATTCCTGCGCAAGCAGGAATCCAGGCTGCTTTGTGTCTGCTGCGGTGTTCCTGCTGGACAAGCAGAAACTCTGGAGGAACCTCTGAATAACTTGACTGTTGAATAACTTGACTGTATCTACCCGCCCCGGACTCCTACCAGGTATGGGGGTTAAACATCGGATCGAACACCACAGATTGTGGTCATAGTCTCCAGTGGATACAGTCAAGATAATTCCTTCTTTGGGTGCTTTTGGGGTTTCCGGCCTTTCCGCGCCAGGCTTTACAATCCCTAGCGGATCCGAAAGGCCCAAGAGAACGAAAAACGCAATGCTATATCGCATCATCTTAATCTTATCCGTATGATCGCCCGTTGGTATTGTCAAGCCCGGGGAGAAAAAATTTTCCCCCAGGCACTGAGTAGGAGAACTGTTTTCACCAACCTATTGATCTTCGCAAATCGTATAGACAGCCAAAATCCCTTGTTTTCAGCCATTTTGGATGTCCATTGGTTTTGCGAACATCAATAATTTGCTGCTATAAATTATTGATCTTCGCAAATCATACCGACAGCCCAAATCCCTTGTGTTCAGGGAGCTTGAGTGTCTATGAGTTTTGCGAAGACCAATAGGAACACTTTAGCGAAGTAACTATTTAGCCGTATGAAGTAAACCTTGGATTTTTTTTGCGATAACTTATGGAATACTCGTTACTTAGGACTTTTGCTAGCACTGCTAGCCCCCAAGGAGAGCTAAAAACATAACTTGTTGATTTATAAAGACTTATGGCAGATTTACTCCATTCGGCTAAATAGTTACAAGCCGAAGGGACCTACATGCCTCTCCCCTGGCCGTCGAGAGGCTGGCTTGGCCTTCGGCCAGGCCGGGTGGGGGGATTTCGGTGGCATAAGGAGCCTGGATTCCTGCTTACGCAGCAGTGACACATCGTCCCCCTTCATTCGGCTAAAATGTTACCCATTCTAAAACAAGCCGCCGGAACCGGAAAGAGAATTGGTATCTTCTTCCGAAGGGGGGGCAGTGGGGGGGCTGGGCGGCATCTGGACGGTCCGACGTAGGTCCCGGCTTTGGGCTTTTTCTTCCAGCGTCATCGGCCGATCGTCAAATGGCTGCAGCACCGGATTGCCCTGAGCGTCCAGGCCGGCCAGCAGTTCGATTCGCCTCTCCGCTTTTTCTAGCAACTGGTAGCAGTGGCGCAGAAGCCGAACCCCTTCTTCATACTGCGTCAACGACTCATCCAAGCTCGGCTGCCCTTCTTCCAATCGGCGTACAATGGCCTCCAACCGGCTCAACGCCTCCTCCAGCGTCAACTGGGCAAGGTCCGAGTCAGAAAAAGAATCGGCCGAGGAATCTTTCGGCGGCGGAAACACTACTTCAGGAAATTCGCCGGAAGCATTCATGAGCGATCCTTGAGAAATTGCGGGAACTTTTTAGCCGAATGGTAACATTTTAGCCGAATGATGTTACTCGCCTCTCCTCTGGCTGTCGAGAGGCCGGCCAACCTACGGTTGGCCGGGTGAGGGGGCGAAAACAAGGCGGCTCTCCTCCCATGATTTCCCCCTGCCCCTACCTCTTTCGACGGCCAGGAAAGAGGTAACCGTCGGACCTGACAAGCAGGTCCCTCCAGGAGTATTTTCATTCGGCTAACGTGTTCCAACTTTTTTGGACGGCCAGGGCAGGAGAAAGTCGGCAAGGGAGGACTCCGGCGGAACGCATCCCGTTGTGGTTCCAACCGACCACTGCCGCAAAACCCGAGCGGAACGAAATCCAGAAATATATCCACCATCCGCATATTGGTAAAATATTCACTTGAAGGGCCGGAGTCTGTCCGCATAAAATTTTCTGCGGTAAACTGGGGGTCCGTCCCCCGGTGGGTTACAAACCGATCCTAACAGAAGGGACGGTTCATAGGGTGGGCAACTTGCTCATGGCAATATGCTCATATGCTCATAGAGGGATCTGCTTGTCAGGTCCGGCGGAGTTTTGCCCCCTCACCCGCCAACCGTAGGTTGGCCGGCCTTTTCCACCTGGGGGATGCGAGTGCTCCATTCGGCTAAATCTGGTACTTTTCTTTAGAAGGGTGTTCGAAGAGGAGGTCGGGTCATGCGACGTCGAGAGTTTTTTGCCGCGGCCGGGGCCGGAGCGGTTTTGCCCAGTTTGTTGGCTGGGAACTTGGAATCGAAAGCAGCGGTTTCCCATTCGAAGGGCGAACCAGAAGGACCGTCAACGCCTAAAAAGCAGCAGCGTCCTCGAAAAAGGTGGATCACCGATTGGTGGCCCAACAGGTTGAATTTGAATGTGCTGAAGCAAAATCGCCCCAGCTCCAATCC
>Ga0197142_1001972_pt1 | contig 18405 bp, 16 predicted proteins | sample GBS60_MetaG_FD_148614 | JGI IMG/M metagenome (GOLD analysis project Ga0197142, IMG submission 148614) | Sediment microbial communities from Great Boiling Springs, Gerlach, Nevada, United States - GBS 60_MetaG | ecosystem: Environmental > Aquatic > Thermal springs > Hot (42-90C) > Sediment...
TGTCGGGGCTCAAGAAGCTAGGCTTCATCAATTTGCGCGACCAGGGCGAGGTCGGGCTGCAGTGGACGGCCTTCCGGGCGCGCCCGGCGAGCGGCACGCTCCGGCTGGTCTCCGGCCGCTTTGCCGACGTGGCGGTGCACTGGCTCCAGCCGCTCGGCGGGGCCAACGCGTTTCAGGAATTTCTCGACAAACAGGGCGGCGGCGTTTTCAGTCTGATGCACCGTGCGCCCACGAAGGAGGCTTACGAGCAGGAGCTGGCACGGCTTAAGGATCTGGGCGTTGGCGTGCTCCAGAGCGGTTTCGTCGAGGCCGAAGCGGGCAACATCTATTACGCGTTCCTCGACACGGTCGCTGAGGGCAAGTACGCACTCGGGCTGGTGTGTTTTCCCGAATCGGGCGAAGGTCCGCTCCATGTGCCGCCGGAGAATCCCGGCGGCCGGCGGGTCACGCAGTATGCCTTTGTGGTGCGCGAGCTCGAGCCGGTCTCCGCCTACTGGGCGCGGCTGGGATTTCCCCCGATGAGCTACACCCAGAGCCCGCTCCACGACCGGCGCTATCGCGGCCGGCCCGCCGACTTCGAGATGCGTCTGGGCTGGCAGCGGCACGGCAAAGTTCCCTATGAATGGATCCTCTCGCTCAAAGGTCCGGATATTTACCGCGAGCACCTGGAGAAGCACGGCGAGGGCTTCCACCACCTGGCCTTCAGCGTCTCCGACATAGACGCCGAAATCGTCGAGTGGACCCGTTTGGGCTTCCCCGAGGCGATGTCGGGCGGTTGGGGCGAGAAGGGCAAGCCGGGCTCAGGCCGCTTTGCCTACATGGACACGCACTCGCTCGGCGGCGTGGACGTCGAGCTGCTGTGGAGTTTCCCGAAATAGCCCCGTGCTCGGAGGCCGGGCGGGCTGGGGGTCAGCTCTTGGTCGGCTCGAACCAGCGCGTGCCGGGCACCTGTCGGCTCCGCGCCGCCTCCTCGTTCATGGTGACGCCGAGCCCGGGCCGGTCCGTCAGCTCGACGAAGCCGCTCTTGATGATGTCGCCCTCCTGAACGAAATTGCGCCAGTAGTCCAGGCGGGTGATCCAGTGCCATTCGAGCACGAGGAAGTTTGGCACCGCGGCGCAGACGTGGCAGGAGGCCATGGTGCCGATCGGTGAGACGACGCAATGCGGGGCGAAGGGCACATAGTAGGCATGGGCCAGGTCGGCGATCCGGCGGCCCTCGAGCAGGCCGCCCGCCTTTTGCAGATCCGGCTGGACGATGTCGGCGGCGCGCTGCTCGAGGATGTCGGTGAAGCCGAAACGCAGGAAGCGGTTTTCTCCGCAAGCGATCGGCGTCGAGGTCGACTCGCGCACGTCGCGCATGGCGGCGACGTTTTCGGCCGGAACCGGCTCCTCGAACCAGAGCAGACGAAACGGCTCGAAGGCTTTGGCCAGGCGCTTGGCCGAGCCCATGTCAAAGCGGCCGTGGCCGTCGACGCCCAGCTCGATCTCCTTCGGCAGAAACTCGCGGACGAAGCGCACCCGCTCGACGATGAGATCGAGCTCGCGGTTGTTCACCGTCCAGGCGACGCGATCCCAGCGGTAGGGGTTGTTGGGGTCGTCGCAGTCGATCTTGACGGCCGTGAAGCCCATGTCGCGGATCCGGGTGAGCATCTCCCGGGACTTGGGATCTTCGGGCTCATGGTGCGCCGCATCGCAGTAAAGCCGGATGCGGTCCCGCATCTTGCCGCCGAGCAACTGGTAGACGGGCAGTCCCAGGGCCTTTCCTGCCAGGTCCCACAGCGCGATCTCGAGCCCGGAGAGGGCGGCGACGAACTGCCCGGCCTGCGCGCCGGCGAAGATGCCGCCGGCCCGGGCGCGCTCCCACAACAGATCCACGTTAAGCGGGTCCTGGCCGAGCATCATCGGACGGAAGACGCGTTCGATGATTTGGGTGGCTCCGTGGGCGGCGTCGGTGGCCTCGCCGTGGCCGAACAGTCCCTGATCGGTGTAGACGCGGACGTGCGTCTGAAGCCCGTGGGCGCGGACTTCCGCCGTGCGAATGTCGGTGATCTTGAGCTTGGGCCGGCGGTAGGGGGAGCTGGCGGTTTGAACGGCCGCCGACAGGTTCGGCAGGCTGAAGGCGCCGCCCAGGCCGGCGGCAGCGGCCAGAAACGCACGTCGAGAGTGTGGCTGCCTCATGGGATCTTTATAACACTGTCAGGGCAGGCCGCAGGCTGTTTCAGCCGAGACAGTCTACCGGGACGCGTTCGCCCTGCGGGCTGTAGGCTGTCGGGGAGGAGGAGGAGGCTAGGGCCGCGGGCGCGGCCTCTTGCCAGGCCTCAAGCAAGGTGCGCAGAAGCTCTTGCGCCTCCGCAAGCGGCGGCTCGATCTGGCGGAAGTTGGCCTCCTGGAGCAGGCGCTGAATGTAGTCGTAGAGCTCGGCCAGATTGCGGCTCAAGCTTCCGCCGGCGTTGTGATCGAGGCTGAGCGCCAGTTCGGCGACCAGCTCGGAGGCGCGCGTGATCTGGCGGGAGCGCGCCTGGATGGCGCCTTCTCGCAAGTGCAGGCGCGCCTTGCCGATCGCCTCGATGGCCGCCTGGTAGATCAACTCCACCAGACGCCAGCCGTCCGTCTCCAGAATCTCGTTTTTCAGATAGGCGCCGCGGCCGCCTTCCATCATCCGTTGTTGTCTCCCGCAGGTTCTTATCGGATGCAGTTGCCTTCCCTTCTCAGCCGTCCAGTTTCAGCGTCTTGGCCACCTCGAGGGCGTACTCGGGCGGGATCTGCCGGATCACCTCTTTGGTCTCCTTGTCGATGATGCGCACCAAGGGCCGGTTCGTCTCGCGGTCGAGCACGAAGGTGAGTTCGTTGTTTTCACCGAACAGCTCGGCGGCGTTGAGCGCCTTGATGGCCTGGATGAGCTGGCGCGTCTCGGCCGGCTGGGTCTCCGAGGAGGCCGGAGCATAGACCGGAAGCGGCTGGTCGGGCTTCACACCGCTGATTTCCATGGTCAGTCTCCGCAGATGGAAGAGTCCTGCTCTTCCAGAACCCCTTATCGGACGCGGCGGGAGCAGTTTGAGGAAAAAACGAAGCGCTCAGGCGAGATTCAACACGCGGGCGGCGCTGCCGGTCTCTTTCTCGATCTTCTTTTGCAGCAGCATCAGCCCGTAGATGAGCTGTTCCGGGCGCGGCGGGCAGCCCGGCACGTAGACGTCGACAGGGATGACCTGATTGACCGGCCGCAAGGCGTAGTTGCTGAACACCCCGGTGGAGGTGGCGCAAGCCCCCATGGAAATCACCCATTTGGGCTCAGGCATCTGCTGGTAAAGCCGGCGGATGACCGGCGCCATCTTGTTGGAGACTCGACCGGCAATGATCATCAGGTCGGACTGGCGGGGCGAACCCCGGAAGACTTCGGCGCCGAAGCGGGCCACGTCGTAGCGGGAGGCGCTCATGGCCATCATCTCGATGGCGCAGCAGGCCAGCCCGAACGTCATCGGCCAGAGCGAGTTCTTGCGGGCCCAGTTGATGGCCTTGTCCAGCGTGGTCAGGATCACGCCGCCTGCCAGATCCCCGGCCGGTTCTTTGTCGATGCGATCAAACAGCCCCTCGATCGGCTCAAGCTCCAACGGTCGCTCCATGCCTTCCCCTTCTTATCTGATTATCGAGGATCTCGTGCAGTCGCTACAATCGAGGATTACGGCTCGGGCATGTGCGTCCCTGTGGTCGAGTTCATTGCCGCCGAAACCTACGCGGAGGCGTTGCGCCGCGCCGTGGCGGCCTGCCGGGTGGATGCGGGCTATTGGGACGTCTGGGGCCGCTATCACGAGGCCTCCCCGGCGGCGCTCCGGAGGATCCTCGAGTCGCTCGGCGTGCCGGCGGCGACCCTGGAGGAGTTGAACCGGGCGCTTGAGCAGCGCCTGCGGGGGGAGTGGACGCGCCTGGTTCCGCCCACCCTGGTGACGGGACCGGAGAAGGTCGAGGTCCCGCTACGGCTGCCGGCGTCGATCGAAACCTGGCTCGTCGAGTTTGAGATCGCACTGGAGGACGGCGAGCGGCGCTCCCTCGCCATGTCAGCCGCCGAGTTGCCGCTCGTGCGCCGCGCGCATCTGGGCGGAGAATGGTTCGTCGAGCGAAGCGCCGCCCTCGGGCCTCTGCCGCTCGGCTATCACGAAATCTGCGTCATCGCCCGCAGCGCCGAGCGGGTGCTCGGACCGGCCCGACTTCGCTTGATCGTGGCGCCGGAGCGCGCCTGGCTGCCCGAGCCCCTCGCCCGGGGCGAGCGACGCGCCGGCCTGAGCATAAGCCTTTACGGCTTGCGCTCGGAGCGAAACTGGGGCTGCGGCGATTTCACGGACTTGGAGCGCCTGGCCGCGTGGCTGGCAGAGCGTCTGGGAGGCGCTTTCATCCTGCTCAATCCGCTTCACGCCATTCACAACCGCCAGCCGTTCAACACGAGCCCCTATCTGCCGAACTCGATCTTTTACCGGAACTTCATCTATCTCGACGTGGAGCGCATTGAGGAGTTTGCCGCCTCGAGCTGGGCCCGCGCCCTGCGCGCCAGCCCCCGCATCCAAGCCGAAATCTGTGCCCTGCGCCAGGCGCCTCAGGTCGAGTACGAACGGGTGACGCGGCTCAAGCTCGCGTTCCTGCGGCTGGCCTTCCGGCAGTTTCTGCGGGAGCTGGTTACGGAAGGCCCGCGCGCCGCCGAGTTCCGGCGCTTTGTCGAAGCCGAGGGAGAGCTGCTTGAGCGCTACGCCGTCTACAGTGCGCTCGATGAACGGATGCGCCGGCGCGACCCATCCGTCTGGACCTGGCGCCAGTGGCCCGCCGAGTTCCAGGACCCGGACTCGGACGCCGTGCGGCAGTTCGCCGCCCGCCACTGGCGCCGTGTTCTCTTTCACAAGTATGTGCAATGGCAGATCGCCCGACAGCTCGAGCGAGTCCAGGCCAGTGCACGGGCTGCCGGGATGAGCATCGGCCTGATGCACGATCTGGCGCTCGCCACCGACCAGTTCGGCTCCGACCTCTGGGCCTGTCGGGAGTTTTTCGTCTCCGGCTGCCGCGTGGGGGCGCCGCCGGACGACTTCAGCCCCGCGGGCCAGGACTGGGCGTTTCCGCCGCCGAACGCCGAACGCCACTACGAGGACGGCTACCGCCTGTTTCGGGAGATGATCCGCCGCGTGGGGCGCGGCGGCGGCGCGCTCCGGATCGATCATGTCATGCGGTTCTTCCGGCTTTATTGGATCCCCGAGGGCGCGACGCCCTCCCAAGGCACCTATGTGCGCGACCGCCATGAGGATCTGCTCGGAATCCTGGCGCTTGAAAGCGTTCGCAACCGGCTGCTGGTGGTCGGGGAGGATCTCGGGACGGTGGAGCCCGAGGTGCGCCAGACTCTCGCCCGTTTCGGAATTTTGGGCTATCGGGTCTTTTACTTTGAAAAGAGCGCCCACGGCGACCTCCTCCGGCCGGAAGAGTATCCTCGCCACGCGCTCGTCTCCTCCACCACTCACGATCTGCCCACGCTGGCGGGATTCTGGATCGGCAGGGACATCGAGGCTCGACGCCAGGCCGGCATCCTCGCCTCCGAGGAGGCCTACCACAGCGCCTGGCGCCGGCGGCGCATGGAAAAGCAAAAGATTCTCGATCTCGTCCGAGCGCTCCAGCTTGTGCCGGCCCACGTCCCGTCCCAGGCGGACGAGATTCCCGAGCTTTCCGAGGAGCTACACCAGGCGATCCTGGGCCTGCTGGCGATGACCCCCTGCCTTCTGCTCGCCATCAACCAGGAGGACCTCACCCGGGATCCGGAGCAACAGAATCTGCCGGGCACCACCGCGCAATACCCCAATTGGCGTCACAAGATGCGCTACAGCCTGGAAGAGCTCGAGAGCTCGCCAGAGGTGGGCGTTTTCATCGCCGCGCTCCGGCGCCGGCTTGAGACGACGGGCCGCGTGGATGCCGGCGTACGCGGTTGACAAAGCCGGACACGGCATGTGGGCGCTGAGTACTAGCGATTAGTACCAATAATTTCCTATCTTTTCCGCTAAGGTACTACACCGAAGGTACGCTGCTTTTTCCCTGTCGCTCTGCTAGAGTTCTCCTTAGAGTTACGATGCGTCTGCCGGCGGAAGGGGACGCGTAGTTCGTAGCTGGACGTTAACGGTTGAGAGAGGAGAGCTTTATCTAATGGAAAAAGTTCGCCAGGCTTTTCAGGGAGGAGCCGTCACGGCGGCGGTGTTTGTCGGGTTGCTGCTCGCGGCGCCCCAGCCCGGAAGGGCAACCCTCGTGCTTTGTTCGACTGGGCCGGGTATCGACTTGGTCAATGATGGCTGCTACGCTCCCGGCAACGACAATCTGGCAAACGTTTTGGCCGCCATCACGCAAGCCACGGGTACGCCGCCTGTCGGTCTTAGCCTTTACGGGAAGAGCGACGACAACCCCACCCTGTTTTCCTTTACTCCCGACCCGCCCGGCGGTCAGCTTTCGGGAAGTTGGACTGTTCTGAGCGGCACGTCGATCAGCTATTTGACGGTGAAGGCAGGGCCACAGTTTGCCGTTTACCAGCTTTCGCCGCCTTCCAGCTCCGGCAATTGGACTACGGCCGGCTTGGTGGTGGGCAAAGGCAACCAGCCGGGGTTGTCCCACCTGAGTTTCTGGACGGCTGATCCTGTCGAGCCGCTGCTCGTCCCCCTTCCGGAGCCTTCCACCTACGCGCTGGTCGGCTCGGGCCTCATCCTTCTGGCTTGGCGGCTTCGCCGGCGGCGCGGCTGACGTTTGCCCGAACTATTCGAGCGGCCCCAGGCTGCGGACTTGTTGTCCGCGGAGGAGTTTGAGCAGCTCGCCGATGGTGCGACCCAGGGTGGGGTGGCGCAGTTCCGAAGCCAGCTCCGCCAGCGGTTCAAGGACAAAGCGCCGAGCCGCCATCCGCGGGTGAGGCAAAGTAAGACCGGGCAACTGAAACACGGCCTCGCCGTAAAGCAAGATGTCGATATCGAGCGTCCGGGGGCCTTTTTCTGTCAGCCGGCGTCGACCCAGAGCGGCTTCCACCGCTTGAATGTGTTCGAGCAGGCGGTGCGCATCGAGCGTCGTGTCGATTTCCACAACCAGGTTCAAGAACCAAGGTTGATCGGCGAGATCTTGCGGCTCGGTCTCGTAGACCGAAGAGACGCGACGGACGATGAGCTCCTGGCAGGCAAGCCGGCGGATGGCCTCGCTGAGGTTCCAGCGGCGATCACCGAGGTTAGAGCCGAGCGACAGGTAGGCGCGGATCACTCAAACAGGGCACGCTGGAAACCGGCGCGCAGCCGGCGCGGTTCGACGCCGAAGTACTCGAAGGCCGCGGCGGTGGCGACGCGGCCGCGGGGTGTCCGTTCGAGAAAGCCGAGCTGGAGCAAGTAAGGCTCGTAGACCTCCTCGATGGTGTCCGGCTGCTCGTCGATCGAGGCCGCAATGGTCGTGAGGCCGACCGGCCCGCCGCCGTATTTCTCCAGAATCGTCAGCATGATCTTCTGGTCGATTTCGTCCAGGCCGAAGCGGTCCACTTCGAGCAGGTTGAGCGCCTCGCGCGCGACCTGGAGCGTGATGCGGCCGCCGGCGCGAACCTGGGCATAATCGCGGACGCGGCGCAACAAGCGGTTGGCGATGCGCGGCGTGCCGCGGCTGCGGCGGGCGATCTCGGCGGCGCCCTCGGCGTCGATGGGAACCTCAAGCAAGCCGGCCGAGCGCAGGACGATCTGCTCGAGCTCGGCCGGGGTGTAGTGGTTCAGGCGGAGAACCAGCCCGAAGCGGCCGCGCAGCGGCGCGCTCAAGAGCCCCTGCCGCGTCGTCGCCCCGATGGCGGTAAAGCGGGGAATCGCCAGCGAGTGCGTCCGCGCGCCCGGTCCGGCGCCGACCAGGATGTCGACGCGGAAATCCTCGAGCGCGGCGTAGAGCATCTCCTCGACGTCGGGCAACAGCCGGTGGATCTCGTCGATGAAGAACACCTGGCGCGGGCGGATCTGGCTGAGGATGCCGGTGAGGTCAAGCTTCTTCTGGAGGATCGGGCCGGAGGTCTGCTCGAAGGCGACCTCGAGTTCCTGGGCGATGATGGTGGCCAGCGTCGTCTTTCCCAGTCCCGGGGGGCCGTAGAGCAGAACGTGGTCCAGAGCTTCGCCGCGTTGCCGGGCGGCCTCGATGGCGATGGCCAGGACCTCCTTGAGGCGCGTCTGCCCGGTGAACTCCTCCAGGCGCTTGGGGCGAAGGCCGGCCTCAAACTGGCGCTCATCCTCGCGCAGTGCCGGCGAGATGATCCCCTTCTCGCGCATTCGTCTTCCAGATTATCGTACGAATTCGAGGGCGCGCCGAAAAAGCGGCTCGAATTCGGCGCCAGCGCCGGCGGCTTTGGCTTTGAGGACGGCCTTTTCCGCCACTGGCCGCGTGCAGCCGAGGTTGAGCAGTGCCGAAAGCACCTCCTGCTCAACGGGGCTCCAGGCGGCGGCTGCGGCGGGGCGGGCCGTCTCGACGCCGGCCAGGCCGTCGAGCTTGTCGCGGAGCTCGACGACGATGCGCTCGGCGGTCTTGCGCCCGACGCCGGGAATGCGGACCAGCTGCTCGAGCGCGCCGGTGCGGATGGCGCTCACCAACTCGGGCACGGGCAGACCCGAAAGCACGCCGATGGCCAGCCGGGGGCCGATGCCGCTCACGGTGATCAGGCGTTCAAACAGCGCCTTTTCTTCGCGGGAATGGAAGCCGAACAGCGCCAGGGCGTCTTCGCGCACATGGGTGTGGATGTGGAGCGCGACCTCCCGGCCGGGCTCCGGCAGCAGCGAGAAGGTCGAGACGGGAATCGAGACGTCGTAGCCGACGCCGCCGATCTCGATGACGGCCTGATTGGGGTGCTTCTCGAGCAGCCTGCCGCGCAGGTAGGCGATCATCGCCAGCGCCCTTCATTGTAGCCGACAGCCCCGGCCTGCCCGCGGCGTCGGATCTGGCAAGATCGGAGCATGGCCCGCCGGCTTTTCTTCGTCGAGCACGTCCGCGGCGGACACGGCGAAATCTCCGGAGAGCGGGCGCACCATCTGCGGACGGTGCTTCGCCTCCAGCCGGGCCAGCGCTATGAGGTGTCCGATAACGAACGGCTCTGGCTGGCCGAAGTCGAGTCGGTGCGCCGCGACCGGGTCCTGTTTCGTCTGATCGAGCCGGCCGTGCCTCGCACGCTTCCCTTACACCTCACCCTGCTTGCGGCGCTCGTCAAGTTCGACCGGCTGGAGTGGATGCTCGAGAAAGTGACCGAGCTCGGCGCCGGGCGCGTCGTGCTGGTGGAGGCGGCGCGCAGCGAGCCGGGTCTGGAACGCGCGGCGCGGAAACGCATGGAGCGCTGGCGGCGCATCCTGCTCGAGGCGAGCCAGCAGGCGCGGCGAGTGCGGCGGCCGGAGCTTGACGGGCCGGTGCCGTTCGCCACGGCGCTGGAAACTCCGGCCGACCACCGATTCTTCCTCGACGAGCAGGAGAACGCCCCGGGCGTCTTCGCCCAGCTGCCGGCGCTTCGGCGCAGCACGGACGTCGTCGCCCTGCTGGTCGGCCCGGAGGGCGGGTGGACCGACGGGGAACGGGAGCTGGCCGCGGCCGCCGGCTGGCGGCGGGCCTCGCTCGGACCGCTGATTCTTCGCAGCGAAACCGCGGCCCTTGCCGCCCTGGCGATTCTGGCCGCCGCCTGGGCAGCCTGACGCAGTCACGGTGCCGCGAAGCGAGGGCCGCGGAAGCTGTACCGGAATCCGTTGGCGGCCACCCGGCTGAGCTCCTCGGGGCGGAAGCCGAGCTCGCGTTCCGCCAGCTCGTATTCGCGCGCCAGCGTGGTGTGGAACATCGCCGGGTCATCGGTGTTGAGCGTCAGCGGCACGCCGGCCTCGAACAGCCTCCGCGCCGGGTGCGTTTTGAGGCTGGCAACGAGTCGCAAGGCGAGGTTGCTCGACAGACAGACTTCAAGCGGGATGTCGTGCTCGGCCAGGTAGGCCACCAGCGCCGGGTCCTCGGCGGCGCGCAGGCCATGACCGATTCGCTCGGCGCCGGCGTGCAGCGCGCTCCAAACCGATTCCGGCCCGGCCGTCTCGCCGGCATGCACCGTGACGTGGAGCCCGTGCTCTTTGACGAAGCCGAACACGCCGGCGAACCACTCGGCCGGCCCGAGGGCTTCGATGCCGCCGATTCCAAATGCCACAACGCCCTCTGACGCCCGTTCGACGGCCAGACGCGCCACCTGGCGGGCGTGATCGGGCCCGAGCTGGCGAATCGCGTCGAGAATAAAACATACCTCGATCCGCGACTGCGCAGCCGCATCGGCGACGGCCTCAAACAGAGGGCCGAAGTCCAGGCCGCGCACCAGGGCTACGCCCGCCGAAAGCGTCACCTCGGCGTAACGAACGTTTTCCGCTTCCAGCCGCTCGAGCAGCCGCCTCATGGCCACCCCGTAAGCCTTCGGGGTCTGAAGAAACGAGGTTACCCACTTATAGGCGGCGATGAAGCCGTCAAAGTCCGCATAGCGGTATCGGCCTGCGACCTCCTCCGGGCGCAGGCCGGGCACGAGCTCGGCCAGGGTTTCCGACTCAAGCGACCCCTCCAGGTGCAGGTGCAGTTCGGCCTTCTCCAGCAGGCGGTAAGCGCCCCCCATGCTGCGATAATACCGATGATGACAAACGAGGAGATCGAGGCCATCGTCGGCGGGTATCACTCGGATCCGTTTCGCATTCTCGGCCCGCACCTGGTGAACGGTGGCGACGGCAGCGGCTGGGAGGTGCGAGCCTTCCTGCCGCAGGCGCGCTCGGCGGCGGTGCTCCTGGACGGCGAGGTGGTGCCGATGAGGCGGCGCCATCCGCACGGTGTCTTCACGGCGATGCTCTCCGGTGAGCGCCGGCCTTACCGGCTTCGCCTCGAGCTCTGGGACGGCGGCGCCGTCGAGCAGGAAGACCCGTACCGCTTCGGGCTGCAACTGAGCCCCTTCGAACTTCATCTGCACGGGGAGGGCACGCACTATGAGGCTTACAACAGCCTCGGTGCTCACCTCGCGGAGTGCGAGGGCGTCGCGGGGGTGCGCTTCGCCGTCTGGGCGCCGAACGCCGAGGTGGTGAGCGTCGTCGGCGAGTTCAACGACTGGGACACGCGCCGGCACCCCATGCGGATGCGCGATGGCGGCGTCTGGGAGATCTTCCTGCCGGGCGTCAAGCAGGGGATGGCTTACAAGTATTTCGTCCGGTCGCGCTACCACGGCTATCGCCAGCTCAAGGCCGATCCCTACGGCTTCGCCATGGAGTGTCCGCCCAAATCGGCTTCGCTCGTCTGGTCGCTCGACGGCTACTCATGGGGGGACGAGGCCTGGATGGAGCAGCGCGCCCGCCGCAACTGGCTCAAGGAGCCGATCTCCATTTACGAAGTCCATCTGGGCTCGTGGCTGCGCGGCCCGGACAACCGCTGGCTCACCTACCGGGAGCTGGCCGATACGCTCGTCGAGTACGTCCGGCGGATGGGCTACACCCATATCGAGCTGCTGCCCGTACTCGAGCATCCCTATTACGGCTCCTGGGGCTATCAGGTGATCAGCTACTACGCGCCCACCGCCCGCTACGGAACGCCCCAGGACTTCATGTATTTCGTCGACCGCTGCCATCAGGCGGGCATCGGCGTCATCATGGACTGGGTGCCGGGCCACTTTCCCAAAGACGCGCACGGCCTGGTCTACTTCGACGGGACCGCGCTGTACGAACATGCCGATCCGCGCAAAGGCGAGCACCCGGAGTGGGGCACCCTGGTGTTTAACTTCGGCCGCAACGAAGTTCGCAGCTTCCTGATTTCAAACGCTCTGTTCTGGCTCAAGAAGTATCACATCGACGGCCTGCGCGTGGACGCGGTGGCCTCGATGCTGTACCTGGACTACGGCCGGAGGGAAGGTGAATGGATTCCGAACATTCACGGCGGAAAAGAGAACCTCGAAGCCATCGACTTTCTCCGGGAGTTCAACATCCAGGTGCACCGCGTTCCCGGCGCGATCACCATCGCCGAAGAGTCCACCGCGTTCGGCGGCGTCTCGCGTCCGGTCTATTTGAACGGGCTCGGCTTCACGATGAAGTGGAACATGGGCTGGATGCATGACATGTTCGATTACTTCTCGCGGGACCCGATCTACCGGAAATATCATCACCAGAACATCACTTTCAGCCTGCTTTACGCCTTCACCGAGAACTTTCTTCTGCCGGTTTCGCACGACGAAGTCGTCTACGGCAAGCGGTCTCTCATTAGCAAGATGCCCGGGGATGAGTGGCAGCGGTTCGCCAACGTGCGCGCATTTCTGGCCTACATGTACACCCATCCGGGCAAGAAGCTCCTGTTCATGGGCCAGGAAATCGGCCAGTACGAGGAATGGAACTGGGATACTTCAATCCGCTGGGAGCTGCTAACCTTCGATTACCACCGGAAACTCCAGAACTTTGTCCGGGAGCTGAACAGGCTTTACCGCAGCGAGCCCGCTCTCTATGAGGTGGATTTCGACTGGCGGGGATTCGAGTGGGTGGATTTTCACGACGTCGAGGGCTCGATCATCGCTTTCTTGCGACGCGCGGAGAACCCGGACAACTTTCTTTATTTTGTCTGCAACTTTACGCCGGTTCCCCGTCACAATTACAGGCTGGGGGCTCCGCGGGCGGGCTTCTACGAGGAGATCCTCAACACGGATGCCGAGATGTTCGGCGGCAGCAATCTGGGCAACGGCGGCGTCATCGCCACCGAGCCGATTCCCAGCCACGGTCGTCCGCAGAGCTTCTCGCTGACGCTGCCGCCGCTGGCGGTGATCGGGTTGCGGCCGCGCTAGCGAGCGCCAGGCGGCCCTCGCGGAGCCCCCTTTCCGGCGGCCGCCTGCCGGCGAGCTCCGGTTACGCGGCCAGGGCCTTCCGCTCGACGCCGCTTGAAATCGGGATGCGGCGCGGCTTCATGGCCGCAGTCACCGGGATCTGGATATCGAGGACGCCGTCGTGCAGTCGGCAGTTCACCTTCTCCAGATCCAGCCCGTTGGGCAGATCCACCGTGCGGCGGAACTTCCCGTAGGTGAGCTGCGTCCAGCTCGTCTCACCGAAGTTCTCCGGCGCCTTGCGCTCGCCCTCGATGATGAGCTGGTTGCCCTGGACGCTCACGTTCACATCCTTCTCGGTCACGCCGGGAAGGATCACCCGGAGGTTCAGGGCCTCATCGGTCCAACCGGTCTCCACCGCGGGGGTGAAGCTCCACTCGGTCCCGTCGGTCCCGAGGCCGCGGTAGGCGGTCGAGCCGAAGAAACTCTCAAACATCTGATCGAAGGAACGGCGGAAATGATCGAGCGTGCTGCGAACATCAGCCAAGGTGTTGAACAGCATACACGTCATACCTCCTTTCCTCGAGAATCAGGTGTTATCGAGTGGGCGGCGCGGATGCACCGCCCGGACCGGCGGCCCTCTCGCCGGTCCGTTGCGTTGGACGTAGCGGCCAGGCGGCAGGTTACACGGCCGAAGTAAGTTTCGACGGCCGTCAGCCGCCGAGCGCCCGCGCGATCGCCTCGGCGATCAGCCGCCCGTGAAAGCGGCCGTTTTCGATGAAGATCTCGTTGGTGTGCATGCCCGCGACGATGACGCCCGCCAGATGAATGCCTTTCCGGGCGCTCTCGAGCGTCTCCGGATCGGTGTAGGGGCGCTGGGTTTCCGCCTCGAAGGTGATGCCGTGGGCGGCGAGAAACTCGATATCGGGATGATAGCCGGTCAGGGCGAAGACGAAGTCGTTCGGCAGCGTCAGCGGGCCCTCGGGCGTCTCCAAGTCGATTTCGTCCGGGCGGATGGCCGTCACCCGGGAGTTAAAATACGCCCGGATCTCGCCCGAGGCGATGCGGTTCTCCAGGTTCGGTTTGATCCAGTACTTGACGCTGTCGGAGAGCCCGGCCCGCCGGTGGATGAGCGTAACCCGGGCCCCGGCCCAGTGAAGCTCAAGCGCCGCGATCGCCGCGGAGTTCTTGCCCCCGATGACGGCGACCTCCTGGTCGAAGTACGGATGCGGCTCTTTGTAGTAGTGAAAGACCTTGTCCAGCTCCTCGCCCGGCACGCCAAGCAGGTTCGGCCGGTCGTAGTAGCCGGTGGCGAGGATGACTTTGGCGACGCGATAAGCGTGAGGACAGCCTCGTCGGTCCCGGGTGTGCACGATAAACCGCCCGTCTTCGCCGTCGATGCGCTCGACTCGCTCGTACTGGTGGATCTCCAGCCGGTAGTGTTCGGCGACCCGGCGATAGTACTTGAGCGCCTCCAGCCGCGTGGGCTTCTCATTGAGCGACGTCATCGGGATGTCGCCGATCTCGAGCAGCTCGGGCGTGGTGAAGAAGGTCATGTAGGTGGGGTAGTGGTAGATCGAGTTCACCACGCAGCCTTTGTCGAAGACGACGGCGGAAATCGCGCGCCGCTTCAGCTCAATGGCGCAGGCCAGACCGGTCGGGCCGGCGCCGACAATGGCGACGGCGCGGTCCGTCCCCGGGGGAATCACAACAGGGCCTCCACCGAGGCATAGACGCCTTCAAGTGCCGCCGGCAAGGCCGCCAGGTCCTTGCCGCCCGCCTCAGCCAGGTCCGCGCGACCCCCGCCTCGGCCGCCGATCGCCTGCGCCACCTGGCCGACCAGCTTGCCGGCATGCACCTTGTGCGTGAGGTCTTTGGTGACGGCAGAAACCAGGGCGATATCGGAGTCTTCGGAGGATGCCAGAACGACGACCGCCGTTTTCCATTTGTTGCGTAAAGAATCCGCCAGGGCGCGCATCTGCTGGCGGTCCAGGCCGTCGACGCGCCCGGCGAGCACCCGCACGCCCTTGAGCAGGCGCGCCTGCTGCTCGAGCTGGCCTGCCTGCGCCTGCGCCAGGCGGAGCTTGAGCTGTTGGAGCTGTTTTTCCAGAGCTCGGTGCTCGGCCAGGAGCTTCTCGACCTGCTCGACGAGCTCGGGCTCGGAGGAACGAAGCGCCTGCGCCAGCCGGTGAAGCTTCTCCTGGCTTTGCTGGAAGCGCTCCAGGGCGCTTTCGCCCGTGATCGCCTCGATGCGGCGCACGCCCGCCGAGATGCTGCTTTCCGAGACGATCTTGGCCAGACCGATCTGGCCCGTGTGGCGCACGTGAGTGCCGCCGCAGAGCTCCTTGCTGAAGCCCGGCACCGAGACCACGCGCACCCGATCGCCGTATTTTTCCCCGAACAGCGCCATGGCGCCCTGGCGAAGCGCCTCCTCAAGCTCGAGCACCTGCGTCTGGACCTCGGCGTCGGCCAATATCTGACGGTTGACGAGCCGCTCGATTTCCGCCAGCTCGTCCGGGTCGACGGCGGCATAATGCGTAAAATCGAACCGCAGCCGCGCCGGCTCGACGACGCTGCCCGCTTGCTTGACATGACTGCCGAGGACCTGGCGGAGGGCGGCATGCAGCAGATGCGTCGCCGTGTGGTTGCGCATCGTCGCCCAGCGGCGCGCCGCATCCACCCGCGCCAGCAACTTTTGTCCGGCCCGGAACGGCGCCGCGACGCGCACTTTGTGCACATGGAGACCGGCGACTGGGGCATAGGTGTCCACGACCGTGGCAACCGGCCGGCCGTCGGCATCCGCGAGCGTGCCGCGGTCGCCAATCTGACCGCCTGCCTCGGCGTAAAAAGGCGTGCGGTCGAGCACGAGTTCCAGCTCCTGGCCCGGCTCGGCGCGATCCACCTGACGGCCGCCGTCAATGAGCGCCACCACCGTCCCTTCGGCCTCCAGACGCTCGTAGCCCAAGAACTCGGTTTGCCGGCTCTCTCGCAGCCGCTGGTAGACGGCCGGGATCTGGGCCCGCTCGGCGCCGCGCCAACTGGCGCGGGCCCGAGCGCGCTGCTCCTCCATGGCGGCTTCGAACCCCTCGCGGTCGATCCGGAGCCCGTACTCGCGCGCCATCTCCTCCTGCTCGTCAAGCGCCAGGCCGAAGGTATCGTAAAGCTTGAAGGCGACGGCGCCGGAAAGCACGCCGCCTGAGGCCGCCCGCACCTCGTCGTGAAAGACCCGCTCGGCCACCTGGAACGTGGTGGCGTAACGGTTCTCCTCGTCCTTGACCACGCGCGCCACGCGCTGGACGCTCTCCATCAGCTCCGGATAGGCCGGCTGCATGATCTCGGCCACATAGCCGGTGAGTTTGTAGAGGAACGGCTCGCCCGTCGAAATCCGGCGCGCGTGGCGCATGGCGCGCCGCAGGATCTTGCGCAACACATAGCCCCGGCCGTCGTTGGCCGGCAGCACGCCGTCGTGGATCAGGAAGGCGGCGGCGCGGGCGTGGTCGGCCGCGATGCGCAGCGCCACGTCCGTTCGGGCGTCCACGCCGGGGCTCACACCAAGCAGCTCGGCGCTGCGCAGCACCAAGGGCGCCAGCAAGTCGCACTCGAAGTTGGAGACCTTGCCCTGGAGGATGGCCGCGATCCGCTCCAGGCCCATGCCCGTGTCGATGGAAGGCCGCGGCAGCGGGGTGAGCCGGCCCTCCGGGTCGCGGTCGTACTGCATGAAGACCAGGTTCCAGATCTCGACGTAGCGGCCGCCGCAGTCCTCGGGAAACCGCTCCTGCTCATGGCCCGGCTCGGCCGCCTCCGGCCCGAGATCGAAGTGAATCTCCGAGCAAGGGCCGCACGGGCCGGTGTCGCCCATCTGCCAGAAGTTGTCCTTCTCGCCCAGCCGGTAGATGCGGTCGGCAGGCACGCCCGCCACCTTCTGCCAGAGCTCGAACGCCTCGTCGTCGTCCCGGAATATCGTGATGTAGAGCCGGTCCTTCGGCAGGGCGAAGTCCTTGGTGACCAGCTCCCAGGCAAAATCGATCGCCTCGGCCTTGAAGTAGTCGCCGAAGGAGAAGTTGCCCAGCATCTCAAAGAAGGTGTGGTGCCGTCGCGTGTAGCCGACGTTTTCCAAGTCGTTGTGCTTGCCCCCGGCGCGGACGCATTTCTGCGAAGAGCAGGCGCGGCGGTAGTCCCGGCGCTCGAGGCCCAAGAAGACGTCTTTGAACTGGTTCATGCCCGCATTGGTGAACAGCAGCGTGGGGTCGTTGGCGGGCACCAGCGAGGAGCTCGGCACGATCCGGTGGCCACGTTCGGCGAAAAAATCCAGGAACTTCCGGCGGATTTCGTGACCGGTCACATTCCATATTTTCCCACAGCTCGGCTGAGCGGCTTATAATGGCTCCTCGTGCGGCGCAGAGAGTTCTTGAGCCTGCCGCTGGCCGGCCTGGCGCAACCGTCCCACGGGCAAGCGAGCGTTCCCATCATCGACACCCACATCCATTTGTTCGATCCGGAGCGGCCCGAGGGGGTGCCGTGGCCGCCCAAGGGTACGGTGATGTACCGGCCCACGTATCCGGCGCGGCTGCGCGAAGTGACCGCGGGTCTGGGCGTCGTTGGGGCGATTGCGGTCGAATGCAGCCCGTGGCTCGAAGACAACCAGTGGCTGCTCAACGTGGCCGATTCCGATCCGATCATGGTAGGCGTGGTGGGCAATCTCGAGCCGGGAACCCCGGACTTTCTGCGGCACCTGGAGCGGTTCGGCAGCCATCGGCTGTTTCGCGGCATCCGCAACGGCGCGATGTGGCGCGATCCGCTTCGCGCCGGCGTGATCGAGGATCTTGAGGCGTTCGCCGCCCGCGGTTATACGCTCGACATGGCCTCGCTCCGGCTGGAGTCGCTCGAGGCGCTGGCGCGCCTGACCGACCGGATCGCCGGGCTGCGCGTGGTCATCGACCATCTTCCCGCCCTGGCGGTTCCCCAGGAGGCGACCGAACGAGCCCGCTACGAGGCGGTCATGAAAGAGTTGGCCGTGAGGCCGAACCTCTTCGTCAAAGTCTCCGCGGTGTTGCGCCAGGTGGGCGACCGCGTGCCGTATGAGCCGGAATTCTACCGCGACCGGCTGGATGAGATCTGGGACCGTTTCGGCGCCGACCGGCTGCTGTACGGCAGCGACTGGCCGAACAGCGAGCCTCGCGGCAGCTACCGGCAGGTGCTCGCCGTCGTACGCGACTACTTCGCCGGCAAAGGCCGAGAGGCGTCCGAGAAATACTTCTGGCGCAACTCGGTGGCCGCTTACCGGTGGATTCGCCGCGACGAGGCGCAGCCGGCGATGCCGGCCTGAGCTTTACCGGCCCCGTTGCGCACGGTCGATCACTTCCAGAATCGCTCTGCCGTCGCGCTCCACGATCCTGGGGCCGATGCCGGGCACCTCGAGCAGCTCAACGGTGCTCTTCGGCTGAAGGGTGGCAAGCGCCGTCAAGGCCCGGTCGCTCAGGATGCGGAAGGCGGGGACGTGGCGGCGCCGGGCTTCGGTGAGCCGCCAGGCGCGCAACGCCTGCTCGACGGCGGCCTGCGCCGCCGTTTGCGCGGGTCTCTCCCCGGCCGGTGCGGCCGGCCGCGGGACGGGTGCA
>Ga0197142_1001973_pt1 | contig 18402 bp, 11 predicted proteins | sample GBS60_MetaG_FD_148614 | JGI IMG/M metagenome (GOLD analysis project Ga0197142, IMG submission 148614) | Sediment microbial communities from Great Boiling Springs, Gerlach, Nevada, United States - GBS 60_MetaG | ecosystem: Environmental > Aquatic > Thermal springs > Hot (42-90C) > Sediment...
GGGGCGCTGGCGCTTACCTTCCTGCCGGTCTTTTTCATGGTGCTTTTCAGCATCTCGGTGCTGAACCGGAATCTGGAGAAATGGTTCAGCCGCCCGGCAATGAACGTGCGGCTCAACCTCGGTGAGGTGAGTGAGGCCTTCGAACGCGAGACCCGGCTCCGGGCTGAAGCGCAGGCCCGGTGGCTGGCGCGCCTGCCCGAGATCGAGCGGTACCTGGAAACCGGCGAGCGACCCCGGGCCTTCTTTGACGAACTTTGTCGTGACGCCGGCCTGCTCGACGTGCACCTGGTGCGGGGCGCCGCGCGCTTGCCGGTGTGTGCGCTTCCGCCCCAGGCGCAGATGGCCGGCAAACTCTTTGATGTGCGCGTGCCTGTCTCGGCGGACGCCGTCCTGGTGCTCACGGCGATCATGCCGGTGGAGCTGGCCGCCAAACAGGAGGAGATTCTCCGGCACATCGCCGAATACGATCGACTGGCGGCCAGCCGCAAAGCCACCCGCCGCACTTACCTGATGCTGCTCGGCCTCATCACCTTGTTCATCCTGTTCGTCGCGACCTGGATCGCCCTGTTCCTGGCCCGGCTGATCATCGTTCCGGTGTCGGCGTTGTTGAAGGCGGCCAGCCAGGTCCGGCAGGGCAACCTCGCCTATCGCGTGCGTGTCGAGGCCACGGATGAGCTGGCTACGCTGGTGCGGGCTTTCAATGAGATGACGCGCGATTTGCAGGCCAACGCCCGGGAGCTCGAAAGCCGGCGCCGCTTCATCGAGGCGATCCTGGAGAACATTCCCACCGGCGTGGTCTCGATTGCCGCCGACGGGACCATCCTGACGGCCAACCGCGCCCTGAGCCGGATCCTCGAGGCCGAGCGCGTCCGGCAGGCTCGGCGAATCGACGATCTGTTTGCCGGCGAGGACGGCGCCGAGATCCGCTACCTGATGAACCGGGCCCGGCGCATCGGGGTCGCCTCCCAGCAGTTCGAGCTGTCCGAGCAGGGCAGACAGCTCCATCTGGCGGTGACGGTGTCCGCGCTGGAGGAGCGGCCCGGCTCCGGCTTCGTCGTCGTCATCGAAGACACCACGGACCTGTTGCTGGCGCAGAAGGCCGCCGCCTGGCGCGAGGTGGCCCGCCGCATCGCCCATGAGCTCAAGAATCCGATGACGCCAATCACCCTGTCGGCCGAGCGAATCCTCCGGCAGGTGGAGCGCGCCGCCCGGTCTTCGGGGCCTCCCTCGCCGGAGTTGATCGCCAGCTTGCGCGAGAGCGTCGCCATCATCCGGCAGGAGATCGAGTCGGTTCGCAACCTCGTGGATGAGTTCGCCGACTTCGCCCGCTTCCCTGCGGCGCGGCGCAGCCCGACCCCGATCAACGAGGTGATCGAAAGCGCGCTTGCGGTCTTCACCGGCCGCCTCGACGGCATCGAGGTGGTGAAGGACCTTGGCGCCGATCTGCCCTTGGTGTCGATCGACCGCGAACAGTTCAAGCGCGTCCTGGTCAACTTGATCGACAACTCGGCCGAGGCGATGCGCGAGTCGCTCACCCGGCGGCTGTACATCGGCAGCCGCGCCGCCGGCGCCGACACGATCGAGCTGGTCGTCGCCGACACCGGCTGCGGGGTGACGCAGGCCGAAAAGGAGAAACTCTTTCTGCCCTATTTTTCCACCAAAGGGCGCGGGACGGGACTCGGTCTGGCGATCGTCAGTCAGATCCTGGCCGAACATGGCGCCCAGATTCGGGTCGAAGACAACCAGCCCGCCGGGGCGCGCTTCGTCATCGAGATCCCCGTCCGCGCCGGCTCCCCCGCTGCATCCGTGGAGACCGCCGCCGGGCTATGAAGCCGCCGCGAATCCTGGTCGTCGATGATGAGCCGCTGATCTGCCAGTCGCTGTGCGGGGTGCTTGCCGACGAAGGCTATCACGCCTCGGCAGTGGCCAGCGGGGAGCAGTGTCTGGAAGAGCTGCGACGCCACCCCTACGATCTGGTGTTGCTCGACATCTGGCTGACGGGCATCGACGGCCTGGAAACGCTCGCCCGCATCCAGGAGCTCCCCTTCGAGGAGCGGCCCGCCGTGGTCATGATCTCCGGCCACGGCTCGATCGAAGCCGCGGTGAAGGCCACCAAGCTCGGCGCGTTCGATTTTCTGGAGAAACCGCTCACGATCGAGAAGGTCTGCGTGCTGGTGAAGAACGCCCTGGAGCAGCGGCGCCTGGAGCTCGAAGTCCGCCGCCTGCGGCAAGACCACAGCCGCCTGCCGCGCATCATCGGCGAGAGCGTGCCGATGAAGGCGCTCCGGCAACAACTGGCGCTTTCGGCCGCCACCAATGGCCGCGTCCTGATCTACGGCGAAAGCGGGACGGGCAAGGAGCTGGTCGCCCAGGCGCTCCACGCCATGAGCCATCGCGCCTCGCAGCCATTCGTCGCGGTCAACTGCGCCGCCATCCCGGAGGAGCTCATCGAAAGCGAGCTGTTCGGTCATCGCAAGGGAAGCTTCACCGGCGCCACCGAGGACAAGATCGGCAAGTTCGAGAAGGCCGACGGCGGCACGCTGTTTCTGGACGAAGTCGGCGACATGAGCCTGCGCACCCAGGCCAAGGTGTTGCGCGTGCTCGACCTTCAGAGCTTCGAGCCCGTGGGCGCCTCCGAGAGCGTCCGGGTGGACGTGCGCGTGGTGGCCGCCACCAACAAACATCTGGACCGGGAGATCGAAAAAGGCAACTTTCGCGAGGACCTCTATTACCGCCTTAACGTCATCCCGTTCTATGTTCCCCCGCTGCGCGAGCGGATCGAGGACGTTCCGCTGCTGGCGGACTACTTCCTCAAAGAGTTCACCACCGCTTACGGGCGCAGGCCGAAGGAGTTCACGCGCGACGCCTACGATCTGCTCACCAGCTACCACTGGCCGGGCAACGTGCGCGAGTTGCGCAATCTCATCGAACGCATCGTCATCATGAACCCGCAGAGCCGGATCGAGGCGCGCCACATCCCGCTGGTGCCGGGACGCCGCCCCGCCGAATGGCGCCTGGAGCGCTTCGCCAGCCTCCAGGAGGTCCGGGAGGCGGCCGAGCGGGAGTACATTCTCAAGAAGCTCGAGGAGACCGGCGGCAACGTGACCCGCGCCGCCGAGCTGCTCGGCCTGGAACGCAGCAACCTGTACCGGAAGATGCGCGCGCTCGGCATCAAAGAGTAGGGTTGTCGGCCGCCTACGGCCAGACGTAGGCGTAGACGACCACCACCAGGCCGATCATCGAGCCCAGGAAGATGCTGTGGCGAAGCGTGAAACGGAACAGGCGCGACTCCTCGCTCGTCTTCATGCCTGTCGCCGCAGCAGCCACGGCGATGCTTTGCAGGCTGATCATCTTGCCCATGACGCCGCCGCTTGAATTGGACGCCGCCATCAGCACCGGGTCGAGGCCGAGGTGGTTGGCCGTCACCACTTGCAGGTTGCCGAACAGGGCGTTCGAGGAGGTGTCGCTGCCGGTGAGAAACACCCCCAGCCAGCCGAGCATCGCGCTGAAGTAGGGAAACAGCACGCCGGTGGCCCCGAAGGCCAGACCGAGCGTGACCGTCGCTCCCGAGTAGTTCATCAGGAACGCCAGGCCGAGCACGGCGGCGATCGTCACCAGGGGAAGCGCCAGTTGCCGCGCCGTGGTTCGGAAGGCCTCCCACGCCTGCGCGACCGGCATGCGGAGGACGAAAACCGAAAGCACGCAAGCGATCAGGCAGGCGGTACCGGCCGCCGACAGCCAGTTGAAGTTGTAAACGGCCGGATACGGCGACGGCTGGGCGACAAGCGGCGGCAGGCGCTGAACCAGGTTGTGCAGCCCCGGCCACACGATGGGGATGGAAGCCGAATCGAGCAGCTTCTTGACGGCCGGATGCGACCACAACAGCACCATCACGACCAACAGGTAGTAGGGCGACCAGGCGTGCAGCACCTCCCGCCAGGGATGGCGCTTCGGAGCCGGATGATCGGGACGCTCCCCTTCGAGGACGAACTTGTCGGAAGGCCGCCAGAGCTTCAACAGCAGCACCAGGCTCCCGATCGCCGCCAGCGAGCTGAGGATATCGGTCAAATACGGGCCCAAATAATTCGAGACCAGGTATTGCACGCTGGCAAAGGACGCGCCGCAGGCGAGCGCCGCGGGGATGACCGCACGGAAGCCTTTCCATCCGCCCATCACCAGGATCAAATAGCTCGGAATCCACAGCGACACCGGCGCACAGATCCGGCCCACCGCCCCGCTCAACGCGTTCAAATCAAGCCCGGTGATCGCGGCCAGCGTCACTACGGGAATGCCGATCGAACCGAAGGCCACCGGGGCGGTATTCGCCAGCAGGCAGATGCCGGCGGCGTAGAACGGTGTGAAGCCCAGGCCCGCCAGCATCGCCGCAGCGACGGCCACCGGCGTGCCGAAGCCGGCGGCGCCCTCGACGAACGCTCCGAAGGAGAAGGCGATCAGCAGCGCCTGAATCCGCCGGTCCTCGGTGAGGCTGCCGATGGAGTCTTTGATCACCTCGAACTTGCCCGTGATGATGGTGATGCGGTAGAGCACGATCGCCCAGAAGACGATCCAGCCGATGGGAAACAGCCCGAAGGCGGCGCCGAAGGTGGCCGCCTGCGCCACCAGAGGGAGCGGCATGCCGTAGACCGCTACGGCTACGAGCGCCGCCGCCAGCAGCCCCGAGACGCCGGCCAACCAGGCGGGCTTGCGGAGAGCCCCGAGCAGCAGCAGCAGGACGAAGACCGGCAGGGCGGCCACGAGAGCGGAAGCAGCGAGGCTGCCGGCAAGCGGGGTGTAGTTGTGTTCCCACATGGCTGATTGACCTTGATAGTAAAACTCGGCCCGCCCTGTCAACCGCGACGCCACACTACAATACCGGGTATGCTGACACGCCGCTGCCTGCTTCGAGATTTGCCTCTTGCCGCACTCGGCGCCGCCGCTGCCCCCTCGCCGGCTCGGGCGCGGCTGCGGACCGCCCTCTGCGCTTACTCGTTTCGCCGCGAGCTGAAAGAGGGCGCCATGACCTATCAAGATCTGGTGCGCCTGGCCGTCGACTGCGACATCGACGGGCTGGACCTCACCGTCTACTGGTTTCCGAGCACGGAGCCGAACTTCCTGCTTCCGCTCCGGCTGGCGGCCTACAAGAGCGGCGTTGAGATTTACAGCATCTCGATCCGCACCGACATGTGCCGACCCACGCCGGAGTTGCGCGCCAGGGAGGTCGAGGCGATCAACCGCTGGGTGGACGTGGCGGCCCTGCTCGGCGCCGGCCACATACGCGTCTTCGGGGGCAATGTGCCGAAAGGAGAATCGGAGGAGCGCGCCGCCGAATGGGTGGCCGAAATCCTTCGCCGGGCCGCCGACTACTCCTCGTCGAAAGGCGTGATCCTCGGTCTGGAGAACCACGGCGGCATCACCCTAAAGGCAAGCCGCATCATCGAGATCGTCCGCAGGGTGGATTCGCCCTGGGTGGGCATCAACCTCGATACTGGAAACTTCCGCACCGACTGGTACGAGCAGATCGCCATGTGCATACCCTATGCGGTCAATGTGCAATACAAGATCGACATGCGGGACGAGCAGGGGCGCGTGGAGGCTGCCGACTGGGACCGCATCACGGGCCTGCTGGCCGCCGGCGGTTACAAAGGTTATCTCGCGCTCGAGTACGAGGGCGATGAGGACGCCGTCAAGGCCGTGCCGCCGCTGCTCGCCAAGCTCAAGCAAGTGGCTGCCAAGCACTCTTCATAAACGGCCGGCATCGCGAGCCACGCGCGCGGGGCTTCTCCGCCACCCTGCCTCGAATCCCGAGGCGACACGCCAGCGGTCAAGCCACCGCATGGTGTGTCCCCGGATTCACCTTCAACCAGTCCCTCAGGCGAGCCAGTTGTAGATTAACCCGGCACAGAGGCAACCGGCGACCGAGAGCGCGGCATACGCCGCGATCACGCGCGGGCGAAGCACGGCCGACAACATCGCCAGGGAAGCCGCCGAGAGGCCCGGACCGCCGAGCAGGTACGCCAGCGTCGCGCCCGGCCCCATGCCCATGCCCACCAAAGCCGCCGCCGTCGGCACCTCGGCATACGTGCAGACATAGACCGGTACGGCCAACCCGGTCGCCGCCAGGACGCTGCCGAACCCGCTTCCCCCGACCGCAGCCGCAATCCATCGCTCCGGCACAAGCGCGCGGATGGCGCCCGCCACGGCGACCGCCAGCAGGAGATAGCCGTTCAGCTCGACGAAGCGCCGCACGGCGCTGCGAAGGACGTCGGCAAGCCGCGCGCTCCAACGCCCCGCGGCGGCGCGGTCTTCCGGCAGCCTGCTGCATGCGCCCGCCGGGCTCTGCGCCGAGCCGGGCAGCGCCGGCAGGCGGAGAAGGCGGGTCGGATCGCCGTGCCGGGCCTGCCACCGCGCCAGGAGAGCGCCGGCGGCGAGCGCGATCGCAAAAGTGGCAGCCACGCGCGCCGCAGCCATCGTCCAGCCCAGCGCGCCCGCCGTCAGAATTGCGGTCTGAGCGTTCAACATCGGCGCGGCGACCAGAAAAGCCATCGCCGGCCCGAGCGGCACGCCGGCGCCGAGCATGCCGGCCAGCACCGGCACCACCGAGCAGGAGCAGATCGGCACGACCGCCCCGGCCGAGGCCGCCGCCAGATTGGCCCGCCAGCCTCCCGAACCCAACTTGGCCCGCAGCCGTTCCCAGGAAAGCAGGGCCGGCAGGGCGGCGCCGGTGAGTATCCCCGCCAACCAATAGGGCAACAGCTCCGCGAGCAGCGCCGCCGCATGGCGGTAGCCGAACCAGAGGGTGCCCGTTATCGAATCCGGCGGCGGAAGCCTCCGCGCCTCCGCCTCCTCCGGGGCGGGCAGAAACATCCCGGAGGCGTACAGCGCAGCGACGGCAGCCAGGTAAAACCACATGGCGCGGGTAGGGCGGAAGCCGCGCTGCGCCGCACGAACATGTCCGGCATCTGCAACCGGCGGGCTAAAGGCCGTGGCCATGGTTTTCCCAGACAGGTGAAATCCGCGGGTCTTTCCCCAGAGTAACGGAGCGATCCGAGCCATGGCAACGGATGCGGCATTGGTGCGAGAGAAAGGCGTATGCAAACCGAAGGTCTGTCTCGCCGCACTCTCCTGGCGCCGTCCCTGCTCGGCGCCCCCCTCGGCGCCCTTCCGGCGCCGGGAAACCGGCTTCGTGCTTCAAAAGGAGATTCTGCGCCGCCGGGGCGTCTTCCGCAGCGTCGTGATGCGGACGAGGCGGCGCTTCAAGATGGCCGCTGCCGATCGGGCCGAATTCGACCGCATCATGGAGCTGCTGCGGCCGCACTTCCGGGTGTGAGGCGCCGGCCGTTCAGCGCCGGGCGAGTTCCGATTTTTTGGGGATGGCGATTTCCAGGCGCTTGATCTTCTGATTGAGCGTCGACAGCGGGATTCGCAGCGCTTCGGCCGCCTCGGTCTGACTCCAGTTGGCGCTCTCGAGAGCCTCGATGATTTTGCGCCGTTCAAAATCGGCGACGATCTCAAACAGCGAGGCGTCCGGGGGAAGAACGCCCTTGGCGTCGCGCCGGATGCGAATACCGCTGGAGTGCAGCACGTGCTCCGGCAGCACATCGACGGGAACCCGCGGCTCGCGCGCCAGCACCACCGCCCGCTCCACCGCGTTTTCCAGCTCACGGACGTTCCCCGGCCAGGAGTGCTCCATCAGCACCTCGAGCGCCTCCGGCTCGAAGCGCAACAGCGACCGGCCGTCGGGACCCAAGAACTTGTTGTTCTCCCGGCAGTACTTGTCAAAGAAGTGCTCCACCAGCAGGGGGATGTCCTCCTTGCGTTCCCGAAGCGGCGGCAGCACGAGGTTGATCACGTTGAGCCGGTAGTAGAGATCCTCGCGGAAGCGGCCCTCCTCGACCAGACGCTTCAGATCGGCGTTGGTGGCCGCCAGAATTCGCACGTCGACCCGCACCGTTTCCGAGGAGCCGAGCGGCATGAACTCCCGCTCCTGGATCACCCGCAGCAGCTTGGCCTGCGTCTCCAAGTTGATATTGCCGACCTCGTCAAAAAAGATCGTGCCGCCGTTGGCGATCTCGAAATAGCCCTTACGGGCCGAGACCGCTCCGGTAAAGGCTCCCTTGACGTGCCCGAACAGGGTCGACTCGAGCAGATCGGGGGGCAGCGAGCCGGAGTTGACCGCCACGAACATCTTGTCCGCCCGCGGCGAGTTGGCGTGAATCGCCTTGGCGATCAGCTCCTTGCCCGTGCCGGTCTCGCCCGTAATCAGGATCGTCGAGCGCGTCGGCGCCACGCGCGCCACCAGGTCGAGGATCGTCTGCATGCGCTCGCTCTTGCCGACGATGTTCGGGAAGCTGTAGCGCTGCTTGAGCGCTCGCTTCAGATGAATGTTTTCCTGTTCGAGCCGGCTCTTGGCGATCACCCGATCGATCTCGATCAGGAGCTTGTCGTTGTCCCAGGGCTTGGTGAAGTAGTCGTTGGCGCCGGCTTTGAGCGCCCGCACCGCGCTCTCGATCGACCCATAGGCCGTGATGACGAACACGGGCGTTTGCCGGTCCCATTGCCGGAACTCTTCGAGCAGCTCCAAACCCGAGCGGTCCGGCATCATCAAGTCGAGCAGCACCAGATCATAAAAGCCCGTTTCCAGGCGCTTCAATCCGGCGGCGGCGTTTTCAGCGCCGTCGACCTGGTAGCCTTCGCTCGACAACAACAGATCGAGGCTCTCGCGAATGTCCGCCTCGTCGTCGACGACCAGGATGCGCCCGCGGGAGCCGCCCGCCGCACCCGGCACGAATGGGTCAGACATTGACCGGCTTTTCCGCCACGGGGAAGTCCAGATGGAAGCAGGTGCCCGCCCCGGGCAGACTCTCCACTTCTATCGTACCGCCGTGTTCGCGGACAATCCCGTAGGTGACCGCCAGCCCGAGACCGGTCCCCTTGCGCGCGGCTTTCGTGGTGAAGAAGGGGTCGTAAATGCGGCTCAGGGCCTCGCGCGGGATCCCTTTGCCGCTGTCGGCGACGTCGACGAGCGCCGAGCCGTTGAGGAAGGCCGTTCGCACCCGGAGCACGCCACCCTCCTCCATGGCGTCCCGGGCGTTCAGAAACAGATTCAAAAACACCTGCTGGAGCTTGCCGAAGTTGCCCTTGATGGGCGGCAGCTTCTCCTCAAGCGCCAGCTCCACCCGGATGCCTCCGGCCTCCAGCTGATGCTCGAGCAGACCGAGCGTCTCGCGAATCACCCGGTTGAGGTCCACCTCGGTGAACTCCGTCGGCGAGGTCCGCGAGAAGTTCAACAAGGAATTGACGATCTCGCTCGCCCGGAAGGTCTGCTTGGCGATCTTGTCGAGAATGCGCGCCTTCTGTTCGTCGCCGGAAACCTGGCGAGCCAGCATCTGGGCGTAGGTGGAGATCACCGCCAGCGGCGTATTGACTTCGTGCGCCACGCCGGCGGCGAGCAGCCCGATCGAGCTCAACTTTTCGGCCTGCACCAGTTGCTGCTCGAGCTGCTCGCGGGCGGTGATGTCGTCGAAGATGACGAGGCGTCCGATCCGTTCGCTGTTGCGGGCCACCAGGGGCGCGACGGCGATGTTGAGAATCCTCTCGCCGCCCGGAGCAGCCATGCCGTGGCCGTTGCCGTTGCCTCCGACAGCCGGGCGGCGCAACTCCGGCGGAAACATTTCCGGCCGCAAGCTGAACTTGTAGATGTGGCGGATCTGGTTGTCCTGCCCGCCGGTCTCCAGCTCCGCCACCAGCCTCTCCGGCAGCAGTTCTCTTAATCGCCGCCCCAGCGCCGCCTGCCGCGGGATGCCGGTGAGATGCTCCATCTGGGCATTCCAGCTCTCCACGCAATCGTTCAGATCCACGGCCAGGATGCCGACGTTGATCGACTCGACGATGTTTTCGCTGAACTCCTTCAGCCGCTCGTACTCTTCGACTTTGTTTTGCAGAGAGCGGTACAGCCGCGCGTTTTCGATCGCGATGCCGACGTAGCCCGCAAGCGTCACCAGCAGATCCAGATCGTCGCTCGTCAGAAAATCGCCCTTGGTTGTGCGGCTCGCCCCCAGGTAGGCGATCGTCCGACCGCGGACCGTGCAGGGGACATAGTAGGTCAGGTCGAGTGCGGCGATGGTGTGCCGCACCGAGGGCGGCCACTCTTGCGAGACGACGTCAAGCGGGTGGCGCGTCCGCTCGATGAACAGGTAGGGTTTGTCCGGCCGCGTGGAAAGAAAACTCAGATCCAGCCGGCCGGGCGGCATGTCCCGGCCCACGGTCCTCTCCAGATAAAAGCGCTCCTCGCCGGCGTCGGCCAAAAAGAAGGCCACGTGCTGCAGCGAGAGGGTGTGCCTCAGCCGGTCGGCCACGAGCTCGAGCATCCTCTCCAGGTCGGTCTCGGCGCCGAGTTCGCGCCCGAACTGGACCAGGGTCTGACGGTAGTCGTATCGATCCTTATAGAAATAATGACGATCGAGCTGTTCCTGGATCCAGTTGCGGATGGGCTGAAAGACAAAGGTGGCGATCAGGATCAACAGCACCACCGCCGTCGGACTGAGGTCTTCGAAGCGGCCGGCCGAGAGGATCAGGCCATAGAAGACGCCCAGCACCGCCAGCGTCGCCAGCGTGTAGGCGTAACCCTGCTGGAAGATCACATCCACGTCCATCAGCCGGTAGCGGAGCACGGCGTAGGCCCAGGTGAGGGGGACGAGCGGCAGCGAGAAGATCGCCAGCTTAATGAAAGGCCCGGGCACGGCCCCAAGCAGATACGGGACCACGTACAACAGCGTGAAGGGCAAAATGCCCCAGACGGCGCCGTTGCGCAGCCACTTGAGCTGCTGGCGGACGATCGGATCCTCGGCGCGGCGGAATTCGGCGCTCACCGCCGCCGCGCCCAACAGGTAGAAGGTGCTCAGGAAGGCCAGCCACAGCCGGTCCATCGTCCAGCGCACCTCGACGAGCGACATCGCGGTCACGCGCACGAAACCGGAGGCGAGCGCCAGGTAGGCGGCCAGCATCAAGCCCGCCGGTGCGTACAGCAGGAGCGTTCGCCACCGACCCCGGATCCACCGGCGGGGCTCGGGAAACGACAGGGCAAAGTGCAGGAAAATGGTGGGCGCCAGCAGCCCGGCCGCCACGTTGCCCCAGTAGATCACCTTGTCGAAATTGTTCAGCTTCCCCGTGTAATGAAACGTCGACAGCACGAAGGAGACCAGGCACAGCACATAGAAATGCCGCGCCCGGGGGGCCTTGCCCCGGCGGAAGTAGACGAAGATGCCGATCGCCAAATAGGCCAGGCCCACCAGATACTGGTAGTAGATGGCGCGATCGGGCACGCGCTCGCCGACGTAGACGGTCGCCTGCACCTCCACCCCGCCCCGTTCGAACGTGTATTCGGCCTTGTTCCAGGCGCCCACTACCACCAGCGCCTGGGGCACGGCCGTCGCGCGCGGAATGGGTGTGCCGGCGATCTTCCGCAGAATGTCGCCGGCCTTCAGTCCGGCCTTGGCCGCCGGACTGCCCGGGGCCACGTCCAGGGCGACGACGCGATTGCCGCCGTTCCCAGCCGGCCGGTCCACCCAGATCACGCCGTCCTCGGGCAGGCGGAACTTGCTCTGCTGCTGGAAGTTGATGCCGGCGCAGACGACGGCGGCCGCGGTGAGAACCACCAGAAGCGCGCCCACCAGTTGCGCCTTCAATTCGCGCACGAGCAGATCCCTTCCAACAGGATACACCCTGCCGGTTTCCGTTTTGCAAACGGGATACCAATTCCGAAAAAATGGCGCGCCCGGGCATAACTGGCCTCTTTCTCGCCGGTTGCCGGCCGGCGCCGAAGCGTCCCCTCCGCTTTTTGGAAATCCCGGCTACCGTTCGCCGTAGCCGCGCAGGCTCGCCCCGGCCGCCGGCCTGGAACGCAACCCGGCCGGGCCCGCCTGCGTCAATCGTGGTTGGCTTGACCAAGTCGGGAGCATCGCGGGCCGATTCCGGTTGACGCGCCCCGGCAAAGCCGCATAAAATTGAGATAGCTCGAAGCTTCGACAGACTGGTGGCTCGTATGAAAGCGAAATCACGATTCGTGTTCTGCTTTCTCGCCCTAGGCCTCCTGGTCGGTACCCTCCCGCTCGGCGCCCAGAAAGACCGCCGCAGCGCGCCGCAGCGAGAAACGGTAGCGAAACCCATGAGCGAGAAGGAGCGGCGGGAGCGGGAAAAGAAGCTCCGCAAGGAGCTCGAGGCGCCCTACCGGAAATGGCTCAACGAAGACGTCGCCTACATCATTACCGACGAGGAGCGCGCCGCCTGGAAGAAGCTCCAGACCGCCGAGGAGATGGAGCAGTTCGTCGAGCAGTTCTGGCTGCGCCGCGACCCGACGCCGGACACGGTGGAAAACGAGTTTAAAGAGGAGCATTACCGGCGCATCGCTTACGCCAACGAGCGTTTTGCCTCCGGCATCCCCGGCTGGAAGACCGACCGCGGGCGCATCTACATCACCTTCGGCCCCCCCGACGAGATCGAATCGCATCCCTCGGGCGGTTCCTACGTCAGGCCTTGGGAGGAGGGTGGGGGCACCACCTCCACCTATCCGTTCGAGATCTGGCGCTACCGCTGGATCGAGGGCGTCGGCTCGGACATCCTGATCGAGTTCGTCGACCCGACCATGACCGGCGAGTACCGCATGACGATGGATCCGTCGGAAAAGGACGCGCTGCTCTACGTGCCCAACGCGGGACTGACCATGCTGGAACAGCTGGGGCTGGCCAGCAAGGCGGACCGGTTCTCCCGCACCGACGGCACGCGGCTCGGCACCGGCAACATGCCCCTGCCCCACCGGATGAATCAGTTCGAGCGGCTGCGCATCTATGCGGACCTGCAAAAGGCGCCGCCCATCAAATTCCGGGATCTGGAGGCCGTCGTCACCTCGAACATCAAGTTCAACCTGTTGCCGATGAAGGCGCGCGCCGACTTCATCAAGATGACGAACTCGACCATTCTCACCAACATCACGCTCCAGTTCGACCGCAAGGATTTGCAGTTTGAGGACAAAAACGGGGTCTCGCGCGCGATCGTCAACATCTACGGCCGCATTACGTCCTTGACGCGCCGACCGGTGAACGTCTTCGAGGACGTCGTCACGGTGGAGCTGCCCACGGCGCTGCTCGGCGAGGGGATCAAAGGGGCCTCCATTTACCAGAAGTCGATCCCCCTGGCGCCCGGCACCTACCGGCTGAACGTCGTCGCCAAGGACGTCGTCGGGGGCAACATGAACAACTACGAGATGGCGCTCCGCGTTCCGGCTTACGACGACGAGGAGTTCGGCATGAGCTCGCTGATCCTGGCCGACCTGATCGAGAAGGTCCCCACCCGCTCGATCGGCTCCGGACAGTTCGTCATCGGCACCTCGAAGGTGCGTCCGCGCATCGACGAAGTCTTCCGCCGCGGCGAGAAGATGGGAATCTATCTCCAGCTTTACAATTTCGCGGTCGACCAGACCACCAAGAAACCGGACGGCGTCATCGAATATGAGGTGGTCAAAAACGGCGAGAACAAGAAGATCTTCGAATTCGCCGAGGATCTGAACTCGATCGAGGGCGCCTCGGCAACGCAGACCGTCATCGAAAAGGTTTTGCCGCTGCAAAACCTGGAGCCGGGTCAATACACTCTGCGGATGAGGATTACCGATAAGGTCCGCAACGAGACGCTCACTCCGGAGGCCACCTTCACGGTATTATAAAGTTCGGTCACCTGCCCGGAACGGTTGTGAGCTTGGGCCGGGCGAAAGGTTGTTCCGAGATGCACTGGCTGACAGTTCGGGGCGTGATCGGCATGCTGGCCGCGGTGGCGGCCACTGCCGGCGCCGGCCAGGCCGCCTCACCGGTACCCCGCTCGGGCAGCCTGATCGGTTTTGTCGCCAGTCAAGCCGGCGTTCCCCAGATGGGCGCCGGCGTCTTCCTCTACAACGACTACGAGCGGCTCGTCGGCCGGACGCTGACCAACGAACGCGGCGCCTTCGCTTTTGAGTCGCTCGCGCCGGGCCTGTACACTGTCCGCGTCACGCTCTCCAGTTTCGTCCCGGCGGTCAAGCGCAACATCCGCATCCAACCCGGCATGCGCAGCTTCCTGTCGATCAACCTCACCAGCGTGTTGAGCTCGATCGAGCTGGTCTACTCGGCGCCCGGGACGGCGAAGCTGATGAGCGACGACTGGAAGTGGGTGCTGCGCACAGCCTCCTCGACCCGTCCTGTGCTTCGATTCGGCCCGCTGATCGACATCAGCAATCCCTCGGAGCAACGCAAGGCAGACCAAAGGGAGGTTTTCGGCGACACGCGGGGGCTCATTCGCGTCTCAACCGGCGACCACGGGGAACTGGCTTCGGCAGGCGCGTACGCCGATCTGGGCACCGCCTTCGCGCTGGCCACTTCGCTGTTCGGTTCCAATCAACTTGAGTTTGCCGGCAGTCTGGCCTACTCCTCCAGCGCCGGGGTGCCCGCTGCGGGCTTCCGTACCGGCTTCTCCCGTCCGGATCCCTTTGGCGGGACGCCCGAGGTCAGCGTCACGATGCGGCAACTGTTTCTGCCGGCCCGCGTGGGCGCGGCCGTTCTCGGCGCCTCGGCCGACAATACGCCGGTTCTCCGGACGCTGTCGATCAACTCGCTTGATAAGCGCCAGCTTCGCGACAACCTGACGCTCGAATACGGCGCCGCGCTCGAGTCGGTCGCTTTTTTGGAGCGTTTAAACTACTTCAGCCCTTACGGGCGGTTGACTTACGATGCCGGGAGCCTGGGAGCGTTTCAGTTCGCCTACAGCTCGGGCATGCCGCCCGTCGAGCTGCTATCGGCCAGCGAGCAGCCGGAGGCTGACCTGAACCAGAGCCTCTCGGCGCTGGCCCTGTTCCCGCGCGTGTCGCTCGCCGGAGGCGCCGTTCGCGTGCAACGCACGGAGACCTTCGAGCTGGCTTACCGCAAGGTGGCGGGCAGCCGCGCCTTCAGCGCGGGCGTCTACCGTGAGGAGGTCAACAATGCCGCGGTCGTCATGGCCGCGCCAGCCGGCTTTTACCCCTCCTCGGACCTGTTGCCCGATCTGTCCTCGAACAGCTCGGTGTTTAACCTCGGCCACTACCGCCGCCTGGGCTATGTGGCCTCGGTGACGCAGAAGCTCAGCGACGAAATCAGCGTGGCGCTGGCGGCGGGCAACAGCGGCGTCTTCGCGCTTGATCCCTCCGCAAGCGTCGGCAACAATCCGGGTGAACTCCGCGGGAGTCTGCGCTCCGGCCGGCGGACCTGGCTGGCGATGCGCGCGACGGCCGTGGCGCCTTCCACCGGCACGCGCCTGGCGGCCAGCTACCAGTGGACCGACTATCGGACCTTCTCGCCCACCCATCTTTTCTTGACGCAAAGCTTCCAGCCGGAGATCGGCTTGAATCTTCAGATCCGGCAGCCGCTGCCCGTCGTCAGCCTTTGGTCGGCGCGCCTGGAAGCCAGTGCGGAGCTGCGCAACCTGCTGGCCCAGGGATATGTGCCCGTCTCCACCGTGGACGGCCGCAAGCTTTATCTGATCCAGAATCCGCGGGCGGTGCGAGGCGGACTGAGCTTCATTTTCTGATCACGTCCGATCGCAAAAATTATCTCGCTTGTTTTCAAGATCTTATACTTTATTGTCGGGCGCAGCCCGGGCGTGGGCAGGTATGCTGACTGGCGTGAGAGGGAACTCGATCCTGCGCCTGATTTCCGCCGTCTGACTTCCTCACCGCTACCGTCAGGTACCCTTTCTGAGACGCCCGCCCGCTCCCCCGAAGGAGCGACCTCTACATCGAGCGTCGGGTTCCCTCCCTCAGGCAAACTCGGCGCAACTTGCAAGCCAGCGCCGAAGCTCCTCCACCTCCGCCGGACCCAGCTCGGGAATCGGCGGCCGCGGCCGCCCGCACGGCCTGCCGAGAAGCTCCGCCGCCTTTTTCATGGCCGCCACCTCGTAGCCGCGCTTGCGGGCGCGCAGAGCAAACAGGGGGTGGACGTAGCGCGTGAGCAGCAGGTTCAATTGGTCGAAATCGCCCGCCAAGGCCGCCTCTCCCCAGGCGAGCGCCAGGCGAGGAAAGATGGCGGAGACGCTCGAGGTAAAGGCCCGGATGCCGATCGCCGCGTAGATGGCTCCACAGTCGTCGCCCGCCCCGCCGATCCAGACCAGCCGGTTCCCCACCCTGGCCATGATGCGCTGCAACTGGCGCCCGTCGGCTTGCCCGTCTTTCCACATCTCAAGAGTGGGCACGGCCTCGGCCAGGCGCGCCACCTGCTCCGGGGTGAAAGCAGCCCAGCCCCGGCTGTAGACGATGAGCGGCAGCCCGCAGGCCTCCCCGATGCGGCGGTAGTAAGCGATCAAGCCTTCCTCAGCCGGCTGCTGGTAGTAGGGAGGCAGCACGAGCAACGCGTCGGCGCCCGCCTTCTCCATGCCGCGCGCCATGGCCGTCGCCAAAGGCGTGTTGAAGCAGACGCTGCCGATCACCGGCATGCGGCCCCGCACCAGCTCCGCCGTCTTGCGCACCACGGCGACCGCCTCCTCCACATCGAGCGAGAAGATTTCGGAGATGCCGGCAGGCGCGTTAATGGCGCAGAAGGGGTAGCCGATCAGCTTGTCGACGTCGCGCTCGAGGGCCGCCAGATCCAGCCGGTCGTCTTCGGTAAACGGAGTCAGGGGGAAACAGATGATCCCGCGGAGGCGCCGCCTCCATTCCGCGTTTTGCATAAGCTCACCACCGGGGCAAGATTCTCCGCCAGTTGGGATCGACGTGGCGTCGCATCTCGGCCTCGTCGTCCCGCTTGCGGTACGGCAACTTGTGATAGCGCTCTTCGAGGCGCCCCACCTGATCGTAGTCGAGTTCGACGCCCAGACCCGGAGCGTCCGGGATGCGGACCTTGCCGCCCACGATCGGAATGCGCCCGTCCGCCACGACTTCGTCCCGTTCGTCTTGCCAAGGATAGTGGGTGTCACAGGCGTGCGTAAGCAGCGGCGCGGCAGCGGCCGTATGCGCCATCGCCATGAGACTGACGCCGAGGTGATTGTTCGAGTGCATCGACATGCCCATGCCGAGGAGTTCGCACAGGCGCGAGAGCTGGTCGACGGCGCGCACGCCGCCCCAGTAATGCGGGTCGGAGAGCACGACCTGGACGGCGTCGATCCGCCAGGCCGCCACCACGTCGGGAAAGCCCGTAACCGCTACGTTGCTCGCTTGCGGGATATCGACATTCTGCGCCAGCAGCCGGCGCCGCACCTCGGCCATTCCCTCGAGCGTCGCCGTCGGATCCTCCAGGTAGCCGCCGCCGGCGAGCTCGTCTTTGAGCGCCATCCCGATGCGGACCGAGGTCTGCACCGACCAGGCGCAGTTGGGATCGATGCGGAGCGGATAGGCGGGCCCGAACTCCTCGCGCAGCGCCCGGATGGTGGCGATCTCCAGTTCGGGCTCGAGCACCCCGCCCTTCAACTTGATCTCCCGGAAGCCGTACTCGCCCACCATCTGACGAGCCTGGCGCACGATGGCGGCCGGCTCGAGGCACTCTCCGTATTTGTCCTCGCGGACATCGTCGCCCAGCCCGCCACCGCCGCCGTGCTTGTAAAACAGATAGGCCGAGAACGGCACCTCGTCCCGGGCCCGACCGCCGAGGAGATCGCAGACCGGCCGCCCCACGGCCTTGCCGATCGCATCCAGGCAGGCGATTTCGATCGCGGCAAAGCTGCGCGCGTGCTGATCGAGGGGATTCTCGCCCGGGACGAGGCGCGTCTGGCTGCGGTCGCCCTCGGGTGCGCTCGCGGCGAGCTTTCGCCAGAGGCCGGCAAGCTGGAAGGGATCGCGTCCCAGAACTTCAGGGCGCAGCGCCTCGAGCGCCGCCAGGGGGCCCTCGCCCCCGTAGGTCTCGCTGATGCCGGTAATGCCGTCCGTGGTAACGATCTCGACGAGCGTACGCAGGGCATAGGGGGCATGCCGGCCGTAGGAGCTCCTGAGCGGCGGATCGGCCACCGCCACCGGATAGAGGCGGAGGTCGGCGATGCGCATCTTGCGGCGCCTCCGCCCTTACTTGCGCATGCCCGGACGTGGATTCTTCAGCCGCTGCTGGCGCCGCTTGTGCGCCTTGCGCTTGGGCTTGTGAATGACAAAGGTTCCGCTTCCGTGGTACTCGGCGCGATAGAGCTTTTCGTCAGCCAACGCTGTTGTTCTCCGGAATCGAAAAGTGATTCTTTAAGATTGTAACGCGCGCCGCCGGAATCGAAAGAGCTCGAACACCGGGCGGCCGCGGCGATCCCGCACGAGCTCGACCGAGACCGGTTCGAAGCCCTCCTGGCGGGCGGTCTCTTCGAGCAGGTGCGCGGCGGCCGGGAAATAGGCCCAGCCCGGGACGTAGCGGGCAAAGAGCGCCTCCTGCCGTTCGATGCGCC
>Ga0197142_1001974_pt1 | contig 18400 bp, 10 predicted proteins | sample GBS60_MetaG_FD_148614 | JGI IMG/M metagenome (GOLD analysis project Ga0197142, IMG submission 148614) | Sediment microbial communities from Great Boiling Springs, Gerlach, Nevada, United States - GBS 60_MetaG | ecosystem: Environmental > Aquatic > Thermal springs > Hot (42-90C) > Sediment...
CTGTTCCCCTGGCCCCAAGCTGGCTTCTCTCATCGGCCCCCCACAAATCCTGGGAAAACCGAACGGGACAGGAGGGTGGGGTAGGCCATCCTCCCGGGCGCTGGGTATCAATCCGGGGCTTTCGACGCCTACCGCTCCCACTGGCGGAGGTGGGGAAGTCCAGCATCCACCCCTTGGTATCCCTCCGGGGGCAACAATCCGCCGATACGGAGCAGGCCAATTTACAGTTTCGCCACCAGTTCCACCAGTTCCGCAGTCCGGCAGCTATAGCCCCATTCGTTGTCGTACCAGGAGAGCACCTTGACCATAGTGTCGCCCATGACCATGGTCCATGGCCCGACGAAAATGGAACTGTGTGGATCGCCGATCACATCGCTGGAGACCAGCGGGTCTTCGGTATATTTCAGAATCCCCTTCATCGGACCCTCGGCCGCTTCCCGGATGGCCGCATTGACCGCATCCACAGTAACCGGCTTGGCCGTTTCTACGGTAAGATCCACCACACTACCGGTGGGCGTAGGCACCCGGATGGCAATGCCGGTCAGCTTACCTTTGAGTTCCGGGATCACCTCGGCCACCGCCGTGGCCGCACCGGTGGTGGTCGGGATGATGTTCAGGGCGGCAGCCCGTGCACGATACGGATCTTCGTGCGGCAGGTCCAACACCCGCTGATCATTCGTGTAAGAATGTACCGTCGTCATCAGTCCCTTGACAATCCCAAACTTCTCATGCAACACCTTGGCAATCGGCGCCAGGCAGTTGGTCGTGCAACTGGCATTAGACACGCAAAGATGCTCCGGCCGAAGCTGGTTGTCGTTCACGCCGATCACACAGGTAATGTCATGTCCCTTGGCCGGGGCGCTAATGATCACCTTGCGGGCGCCGGCCTTCAGATGGCTGTCGAAGCCCGGTTTGCCGTCGGCTGCCCGTTTGCGAAATACCCCAGAACTTTCCACCACCACCTCGGCCCCCAAATCTTTCCAGGGAAGCGTCGAGGGGTCTTTCATCGCCATGACCGGTATCTTTTTCCCATCCACCACCAGGTGTTGTTCTTCGGCCTTCACCTCGCCAGGGTATTGGCGATGGATGCTATCATATTTCAGCAAGGTCGCCAGCATGGTCGGGGTGGTAATATCGTTGATGCCGACCACCTCGAACTTGCTCGGCTCCTGCATCATCCGACGAAATACCAGCCGTCCAATTCGCCCAAAACCGTTAATGCCAACTCGAATCGCCACGCTTCAACTCCTTCTCTTGCTAAAAGACACGAATCAACTCCAGTTACTCCTCAAACCTGTTTTGAACCCCTTAGCCCAAAGGAACCTCCCTTCGCCTTGGGTGTGAACGTCTCGATTGTGGGTGGGAAAATTATTCTGGTACTAAGAGGTTTGTAGGAGAAGGCTAATCCATTTTTCAAAGTTTATCCATTTTCCAGTCGAAAGGCACCATCGATGCCGCATACAATGCTGCACGATGCATTACATTTTCCGTAACCCTTTAGATTAACTGTATCTTACTGGGCCCAATTACCACACTCTGGTGTGTTCGAGATGATTCCTGGCCCCTACCACTGGTAGGGGCTGGTTGCGGTAGATTCAGTCAAATTAGACGGCGGTGTCCGGGAATTCCGAGGCGGACAGAGGGCCAATTCCTGCCCGTTCCGCCCTCCAACCGGCACCCACCAACTCGACACCTAATTTTCCCATGTTGGTTTTGATATATCTGTTTATTCTGCAAGGAAGCGAATTCCCGGACACCCTCAAATTAGCCGAGTCAAGCAACTTCTTCTTTCCTAGGCAGCGGAGACACTTTTGTTGTCATTCCCGCGCAAGTGGAAATCCAGAAAGGATTCCTGAGTTCCCGATTGCCCACCAAGCCCACAGGAGCAGGCACAAAGCAGTCTGGACTGCTGCTTCTGCGCAATGAGACAACACCCCCATCATTCGGCTAAAGTGTTACCATTTTCGGTAACATTTTAGCCGAATGAAACAACCGGCTTTTCCCCAGGCGGGCTAAACCCAGTGTGTCATTCCCGCGCAAGCGGGAATCCAGAAGGTAAGAGAATTCCATATTGCCTGGGTTCCCGCTTGCGCGGGAACAAGCCTGGATTCCTGCTTCCGCAGGAAGGACACATCGGCCCCCATCATTCGGCTAACTTGACTGTATCTACCCGGCCATACTACCACCATATATAGGGGCTAAAACTGGGTGGAACTCCACCGATTGTGGCAATCGCTCCCGGTGGATACAGTCAAGCTAAAGTGTTACCATTTTCGTAACTATTTAACCCAATGTAGTAAATCTGCCATCACCCTTTACAAATAAACAAGTTGGGTTTTTTGCTCTCCTTGGGGTGCTAGTAGTGCTAGCAAAAAACCTAACCCATGACCAGTCCCTAAGTTATAGCAAAAAATCTAAGGGGTACTTCATACGGCTAAACAGTTACTCAATTTCCGAGGTTTATCCATTTTCGTACCTGTCTTGACTGTATCGACCCAAACCGTGCCCTACCAGTTGGAGGGGCTCAAATGCGGCTCGAACACCACAGATGGTGGTCATTGAGCGAGCTGGTTGCGTTGCAATGTCTGGACCAACCATAGCTAGAGTGCCGACACGGATACCACGCAAACAGTCGTGGTTTGCAAGCCACAACGCAACCGGCTCTCATTGAGCCCGGTCGATACAGTCAACATAGGGCTTCAACCCCGTGAACGGTTACAATGCTCCACCTTGCAGAAATAACAATTATATCTTTTACCTGCGGAGAAGCAATCCGGGGTTGCGTGCCAGGAGCCGGTTGCGATGTGCGGAAGGTGCTGTGGGAGCGGGGTTTTGCTAAATAAGTCCACAAAAAACCGGAAGTGGTTGGACTACTGGCACCTCCGAAACCGAAGGTATTTCGCACCCTTGAACACTTTCGCAATTATGTGGACCTATTTAGTAGGTGTGCCGGGCGTTCCCCGCAGAATAGGTCTGTTTTTCCGGGGTTTTGTCCATCTCTGTATCACCTTAGCCGAAGGAAGAGCCCCTTGGAGGGACCTTCTTGTCTTGTCAGGTGTTCCCCTACAGGAGGTAACTACCTTGGATTGCCGCTTTTGCGGACACGATGAGCGTCTCCCTCCATTTGGCTAATTTGACGGTATCTACCGGAACCGGCCCCTACCAGATGTAGGGGCTACGAGTCGGACCGAACACCACAGATTGTGGTAATTCAGTCCGGTAGATACAGACAATCTAAAATGTGTTACACTGCTTCCAACGGCTAAAGTGTTACCTTTTCGTAACATTTTAGCCGAACGAATCAACCCGCCCCTCCCCTTTACGGGAGAGGTCCGCGGAGCGAAGCGAAGCCGGGTGAGGGGTGTCATTCCCGCGAAAGCGGGAATCCAGAAAATAGGAGAAGTCCACATTACCTATCGATCTTCGCAAAACCAAGGGACACACAAGGTAGCTGAAAACAAGGAATTTCGTAACATTTTAGCCGAATGAAGTAGCTTGCCTCTCCCCCGGCGGGAGAGGCCGGCCTGGCCAAAGGCCAGGCCGGGTGACGGGGATTTCGAAGGCATTAGGAGCCTGGCTTCCTGCTTCCGCAGGAATGACACAATCTTATTGCTTCAAACAGCTAAAGTGTTCCGGAATTTCGACTGTCTCTGCGATTTGCGAAGATCAATAATGGACATTCAAGGTCCCTGAAAACAAAGGATTGGGCTGGCACTACAATGTGCAAAGATCAATGGGTGTTTGTGCGAGAATACCCCTGGATTCTTGCTTCCGCAGGAATGACACATCGCTCCACTTCATTCGCCAAAGTGTTACACCTTTTCATCCTTCGCAAAACAGAGGGACACAAAGTTGGGGCGGGGAAGCATTCATTGGGTTTGCATGGACATTTTTTTCTGTAATTGCTGGATAAACTCGCTGGTGGTGTTGGTGGGCTTTAACGGAGCGGGTGGCTGGTAGTGGAAGGATTCCGTTTCCGGCAGCACATTCAGGCTTAGTTCCACGAACTCCAGTTTGGCCAGGCGCCGCTCCTTCGCCTGCAGCCAAGCGACCTGACTGAGCCAGGCGGTCCATCGGCCTGAGGGTTTCCGCCGATACTGGATTTCATACGGGAACAGGTCCTCTTGGCCCAGAAATAGCAGAACCTGATCGGGAATATGCGGAGGGACCTTTTCCCACCGGACCGGCAGGCCTTGTTGGAGTCGGTCGGCTTGATCGGGCAGGAGGGCGGCCAGCCGAGCGGGTTTCCACGTGCCCAGCAATTTCCAAACCGGGAGGTGCTGGGTCTGTTGGCCGTCGGTAGCACGCACCGAGGTTTGTTCCACCAGGGTAAATTGGAAGTTGGTTTGGAGGGAACGGAGCAGTCGGGAAAGGCCGCCCAAACCCGGCCAATTGCCTATTTCCCCTATTTTGGGCCAATTGCCCTGTTTCTTAAGATGCTGGGCCACCTGCAGGACATCCACCCGGCTAAGCTGTTCTTTTTGGTCTTTATGGATGGATTGGTAGGTCCATAAGTTTTGCCCGTCGAAAAGCTCCCACCACCGGAAAGGTTGGTTTTCGAAGGGCAGATGCACTTCCCACCGGAAGAGGTATCCGGATTGGCTCATCTGGGCCGAATAGATACCCCTACCGGCGATCGATTCATTATCAAACAACTCAAAATAGTAATAAATCTTTCCGGCTACCGAGGACTGGGTCTCCAGATTCAGGATGGCCTGCTGGAGCAGGATCTGTCCATCCTCCTGGCTTGTCTGGTTACCTGCTGAAAGGGGTATCTGTGCATTCCCTCCCGCCGGGGGTATCTGAGCTGAGGCCGAATCCTCTGCCCACATGCTGGACATCTCGCCCGGCCAATGCCAACGGATAAACAGTCCCACCATCCCCCCCAATAGGATAATCCATACCCATCTTATACTCCAGCCCTTTGGGAACATTTTGGGGGTTCTTCCGGATTTACCAAAGAAACCTGTTTTATCAAACCGAACAATAGCTCTCAGAGGGAGAGTTATGACAGCTATCGGCTGAGAGACTCTGCCTTTCCAAAGTTACCGGTTTTGTAGGGTCGGAAGATTTTACCACCCTCTGGGCTAGAACACTATGGGAGTTTCGCCCGGGGAATATTTCCCCGACACTGTTTTACCGGAGAGCAGTCTGATTTACGCAGACAGCCTGATCGGTTTGGGACCCGGACCGGCTAACCTTTTTGGGCATTCTTTGGGTTGGGATTTTCGGAATCAACGTCTTGATGGCCCCTTCCTCCAACCGGGTGGTGGTTGCCGGAAGGCGGCCGGTTGCAGACAAAGGAGTCGCTAGCAGGGGGGAAACCATGAGAAAGTCGTTTCCTTTTACGGTTGTGGGCGTGATGCTGATGGTGGTGGTTGGGTTAGTGGGTTGCAAAGGGCCTTTTGCCCGGAACTTGCCGCCGGCGCCGCTCCTGGTCCATCCCGGTCCGGGTGTCGATGGACCGGGGCCCGGGGTGATGGCTTTTGAGCCGGCCCAACCGGTGCCACCGTTAGCCTCGCAGATTCTTTTTCTCGGCCCGGAAGGAATGCAAGTTACCTGGGGGGTTACCCATCCGTTGGCCTTCGATTCTGAGCCGTTGGTCTGCCCCGGAAGATATAACTTCCCCCAAGGCGGCATCTATCAACTCAAACTCAGCAATATCCCCAATCGGCCTGGAGTGGAACTGTATCCAACCCTGGAGGTGGCTAATGCTACTCCACGGACGGCAGCGTATCTAGCCCACTCGGCCATTCCCATCCAATTTGGCCCAGACGACTTCGAGCAGGTCTTGAGCGGCAACTTTGTGACCAAGGTGATCTATTTGCCCGATCCGGAGTTCCAGGAATTAGCCGTGGCCGGCGTGGAAACCCTGGTGAGCACCCGCCTGGATCCCGGGGTGGATCCGATTACCGAGGCCGACAATCGGGGTACCATCCTGGCCATCGTCCGGCTGGGGAACAAAGACCTGCAGTTGCCTACCGAAATGGGCGGCAACGGCATGGCCGTGGTCCCCGGCATGGGCTATGGACCGACGGCGGCCAATGGCAACCTGCCCGGTTATGTGGCTGGGTATTCAGCCCCGCAATGGGGAATGCCGATGAGCGGCACTCCGATTGGGCTGCCCGGTCCGCCTCATGTTCCGTTGGGCGCACCGGCCGGCCTGTATAAGCACACTATGGTCAACCACACCTGGGAGCACCTACCCGAACCGACACATCGAATGCGGATCGATGTCAAACAACGGCCTGGGTTTTCCTATCCTCGGCCCGCCAATCATGCTTGGGTGGTGGAGCGGAATGCCGGTCCACCGGTGTTCTATCGGCAACCCTATGGGATCAAACACCAGGTCCTTGGTCCGGGCGGTTATACCGACGGGACCTGCCCCTCGGAGGCCTTGGCGCCGAGCAACAATGATGAACAATAAAACAAAACACGGAAAAAAACGGCCGTAGAGGGCAACCTGGAGCGGAATCGCCAGAGGCTGCCCTCTGCCCGTTTGTGGAGTTCCTCGGCTACAATGCCACCGTGGCCTGAATCTTCGCAGACGACGACGTGTTTGGAAGGAGTTGGCTTGCTTTGACCTGGGCAACCCAGAACACACGCACTGGATTGGCCTTGGCCCTATCCGGCTTGGCGGGACAACCGGAGTGCTCCTCCAAACATCCAGGTTGCCCGGCGGGACGGCCGGAGTGCTGCTTGGAACGGTCTCAGGTTTTCTCCGTTTCGGATCAGACAGGCCGCCGACCAGGCCCCCGATGGTACCCAATCAGAGGTTGCCCGGTGATAGGCCGGATCGTCTTGATTTTCTGCCCCGTGGTATTCCTTGCTAGCTCGGTCTCCCTCTCCGCCGAGCAAACCCCTGGCAGTTCCCCTGTTACTCTCGGCAGTTTCAATGCTATTGCTGGGAGTTTTGTAGCTGCGATGCCGGCGGCCCGCTTTGCTTGGCCGGACCAACCACCTGTCCATTTCCAGCATGAGGGGATTTTGACGCCGGGGCATATAGCGGCGGGTCGGTTGGCCCGGGGCGGACCGGTCCTGGGCTATTTCCAACCCGTGGAAATCAAAGCGCCGTTGGGCGTGTCGGTTGCTTTGGCCGAGGGCGCCCAATTCGGCCCTCTGCAGCCGGCGCCGGTTCGGGTGGGACTTCTGATCGGGCCGGTCTATCGCCTCCGAGTCGCCAATATCCCCCGCCATCCTGGAGAAGAAGTGTATCCGACCATTGAGGTGATCGATCGACTTTATGCGCCGGTGGGTCAGGAGGCCCGTTTTGCCATCCCCATCCAATTGCACCAGGCAGATTTGGAACTGGCGTTGGCGGGCAAATTGGTCACCCGCGTGATCTATGTGGAGGATCCGCAGCGGGCCTTGCCAGTGGCCGCTGAGGCAATCAACGGTGAAAATTGGTTTGAAATCGGGCCAGGCCGGGATCCGTTGGTGGTGGCCGACCAGCTTGGCCGGCCGGTCGCAATTGTCCGCATAGGCGGCCGGGTGCCTTTGGACCCGGAGCATCCGGAACCGGAGTTCATGGGACCCCCGGCCCCGTATGAACGTTTACCGGCGCGGATGCGAATCTTGCAGCCCCCTCCCCGAAAGCCTGCTGCAACGAAGGAAGCGGGCCGATGAAGTCGTTCTACCATCCTTTCCCCTCGGTTGTTCTCCGAAGCGTTCGGGTGCCCGCCGAGTGGCTGGGCCTTGGGGGAGCACTGCTGGGGCTGGGTCTGATGTTGGTGGTTTTATGTTCCTGTCAGACCGCCCCGTGCGTACCCGGCGGCTCGGGGGCCACTGCCGGCCCCTTGGCCGACGGACAGGAACTTTCCATCTTTGGTCATGGGATCATGGCTGGGGGAACCGGTGGGTTGGCCGGTGCATCGAGGCGATTGGTCGCCGTATCAGCCCCGGCCGCTTCGCCCGGGTTACCACCCGAAGCCTTCTGGCAACCACCCACTTGGTCGGCGCCTGGGGCCGGTGCCTGGGCAGTGGTGCCCGACCCGCAAACCGGCCAGCCGGTCCCCGCTCCAGCGCCGTTGGTGGCCTATGGTCCCTGGCAGCCTCCGGGTTTTTCTCAGCCTTGGCCGGACGATGAATACCTCCGGGACGGTGGCGACCAAGGTCTGCCTGTCGGAGTCAGCCCGGATTGGCAAGTCCACGGCCTGGAACCGGAAGATACCATCGCCTATTACGACACCCCAGAGGGACAAGTTCGGGTGGAACCTTCCAATCGTGTTCATTTGTATAGTCCACGGTTTGGTTCCGTCCGCCAGGTGTCGAACCTGGTGGCTAATGAAGGCCGGGAAGGTTGGGCCAACGTCTATCTGCCCACCAAATTCACCCAGAAAGAATTCCAGCAACCTGCCTGGTCCCACAAGCAACATCTGGCTTTGGGTCGGTATCATACGCCGCAGACGCCGGTGCAGTATCTTGGCCGATGGAGCCGGGATGTGGTTTCCTCGGCCCTTGGGCCGCAAAGTTTCCAGGACCGTTTCCTGCCGTTTGAGGACTTCCAGATCATTCGGCTCGGCCAGATGGATAATTCGGAGCGGGAGGCCCTGGCCCGGTGGGTGCAGGCGGCTGTCGTGTGGGCCAAAGACGATACCTTAGCGGTCCTATTAAATGAAAAACAGGCAGCGGCCATGGTCCAAGACGAAAGCTTGGTGGAAGTGTATGTAGTGCATGAGCCGCCGGCCAATCCGAAGCTTCGGCTGGTCAAAGTGGCTTCGACCGCCTACGCAGAACCGGGCGATGTGGTTGATTTTACACTGCGGTTCGACAATGTGGGCAACCAGCCTATCCAAAACGTCACCATCCTGGATAACCTCTCCGGCCGGTTGGAATACGTGCCCGATAGCGCCCAGTGCAGCCTGAAAGCACAGTTTACCGCTGAACCCAACCAGGCAGGTTCGGAACTTCTCCGGTGGGAACTAGCCGAGCCGCTCCAGCCCGGCCAAGGCGGCATCATCCGGTTCCGCTGCCGAGTGCGATAACCCGCCGCTTCTCTGCCCAAGGCCGCGAACTCTTCTCGTGCTCCATCTATTTTTGGTAAGGAACCTCTGAAAAATCCTGAACATATAGGGAACTATGTGAACTTTCGACGATGCGATCGGCCTTCGAGGCGGCAGAGGGTAGCTACAACATCTTGTGTGTTAGCAGTGTCAGCAGCCCAATATATAGTGTCTTCCGAAAAATCTCCGGAAATACTTCTTTTTTGTGCACGTCGAATTATTCAGAGGTTCCGTAACTATTTTGACTGGTATCTACTGGAACCGGCCCCTACCAGTTGTAGCGGCTAGGAATCATCTCGAACACCATAGATTGTTGTAATTGGGCCGGTCGATACAGTTAATCTATTTAGCCGGCTGGTAGCATGTTAGCCGAATAAAACAACTTACCTCTCCTCTGGCCGTCGAGAGGCCGGCTCCAGAACGAAGGAAAGCCAGGTGATGACGCCGGTTTATGGTCATTCCCGCGCAAGCAGGAATCCAGAAAATATCCCAGAGTTCCCACTTGCCCATCAGGCCCACAAGAGCAGGCACAAAGCAGCCTGGACTGCTGCTTCCGCAGGAATGAAACATCGCCTCCCTTCATTCGGCTAAATTGTTACTAATCGGCTAAAGTGTTACTAAATTGTTACTCAGCAACTAATAATTGAATCGGCAACCGCGCTGCCGGAGCTGGTGGGCCAAGTCAGCAGGTCCGGTGTATTGGACGGCATCTAAGCCGGCGGATCGAGCGCCCTGGACGTTCGGCACATGGTCATCCACGAAGAAGATTTCCTCCGGTGCACATCCGGCTAGTTCAGTTGCCGCCTGATAGATTTCCGGCGCCGGCTTCAGATGGCCCACGCGATAACTGAGCGCATACACGCCAAAGGTCTCCCGCAGCACACAATACCGGCTCAGGCAGTGCTCCCAATGCAACGGCGAGGTGTTCGAAAGGATGCCAAGCCGATAACCCGCCTGCCGAAGATGAACCGCCAGGGCCGCCGATTCCGGTTTCCAGGTGAAAATGTCGGCCGCTGCCTGGGCCATTCGTTTAAAATCTACCCGGCGTCCAATCTCTTGGCACACCTGCTCGTAAAACTCCTCTGTCGAAATCAAACCCCGTTCATACCGCTGTTCCAGCCCGTTGGAAAAAAGCACCCGATGGATTTCCTCCGGCGTCGTCTGAGCCACCTCGGCCATTTGCCGACACATCCGCTCCACCGTAAAATCCACCAACACCTTCCCCAGATCAAAATAAATAAACTTGAGCGATGTCGTCATAGTTGGCTAATGGATTCCCTTTTGGCTACGTTACCACCAATTACGTCCTCTTCTACCAAATCCCACGGTGCCTGTCCATCAGGACCCCACCTCCGCGAGACGGTTGCGTTGCAATGTCTGGGCCACAATAGGTAGAGTGCCGACACGGATGCAACGCAAACAGTAGTGGTTTGCAGGCCACAACGCAACCAGCCCCACCTACGCCTCCCCACCGGAAGGGGAAATCCTCCCTTCCGAATGGAAAAAAACCTAAGTAGCATTTTAGCCGAGAGAAACAACTCACCTCTCTCCTTGCCGGGGGAGGCCACCCAACCGGAAGCCCTCTGAGCGCTGTCATTCCCGCGAAAGCGGCAGTCCAGAAAGCAAGAGAAGGCCATATTTCCGAGGTTCCCGCCTGTGCGGAAAAACCAACCTGGATTCCTGCTTACGCTGGGATGACACATCGCCCCCCTCCATTCGGCTAAAATATTATCTCCCTCCTAATTTTTTTCGGACGCCCCCGTAGGGGGCTGATTCGGGCGGGAAGGGGCAGGACGGTGTTTTCGCACTCAGGCAATAGGCGAAAAGATAGGCAAAATAGGAGAAATGCGCTGTTGCGCCTTGGTCTGGGGGTGATCCTAAAGAATCACCCAAGTATGATAATATAGGCAAAATACATCGAATAGACAAAACAAGATGGTGCCAATCCGATTCTTCTCCCCAAACCCCTTGAGAAATCTCCTTAAAAAGCGTATGTTAATGATTTACCCTCGGGGTTCCGAGACTTGTTATGTTCTCCGATGCCTTCCCCTCCTAAACGACGGGACCACGGGAGGCGGGGGGACATCTCCGGTTCGCCTGGCACCAAGCACTACTGAGGCCGACATGGCCACCCCGATTCAGGCAGGCACTTTGGCCGACAGAAAGAAACATAGGGTTTGGCTGAGCCAGTTTGTTTTAGAGAAGACGGCCCCGACAGCATCATCAACAATGCGGAACCGGCGGTAGTATCCTCACAGGGTTGTCCTTGGCAGTATAATCCGAAGGCAACCCTGGTAGCATACGTCCCAGACGGACCTGGCAGCATATCATCCGAATATAAATATAATCTGAAGGCCGACCTTGGGAGCTTCCTGAGATGCTGTCCCGAAGTTGGGCGCCGAGGGGCGGGCTCCCAGCTCCTTCCAACCCGTTCTGCTTTACCAAGATGCGGGTTTATTGGGGTTTTGGGAAGTGCGGGGGGGCGTTGGTTGTTCATCCCCACAAAAATGGTAACATTTTAGCCGAAGGGAGGGGGATGCTTGTCAGGCCTGTCCCGCGGTAGTCCAAGGGAGATACCTCCAAAGGATCGGGCCTGACCAGCAGGTCCCTCCGGTCATGATTCATTCCGCTAAAGTGTTACCGAAGATGAATAGTTAGGTTAGGAAAGCCCGAGGGCTGATCAGGGAGCATGAGAGCCCCGTCCGGAGGGAGGCGATGAGAATTTCCGCATAGGGATAGTCCGATGAATCCCACGACCGCGCAACCGGCAGAACGTGTATTGGCAACGCACAGGTCCCGGACCGGTTCTTTGTTAGGCGTGCAGACGCTGGCTACGGGCAGTTTTGTCCCGGAACAGGAGATTCGGAACGAAGACCTGGCCAGTTTGGGCTATGACGCCGACTGGATTGTGCAGCGTACCGGCATTTTGGCTCGGCGTTATGTACCGGCGGGGATGGGGACGGGCGATTTGGCTGTGGAAGCGGCCCGCCGCTGCATTCAGCAGGCCGGCGTCGATCCGAAGCAGATCGACCTGGTCATCCTTGGCACATGCACACCCGACATGCCCATGCCTGCCACCGCTTCCTGGGTTCAGGATCAATTGGGGCTAGAGGCAATGGCCTTCGACTTGCAGGCCGCCTGCGCCAGTTTCGTCTTCGCCCTGATTACCGGGATGCAATATGTGGCGACCGGGTGCAGTCGATTGGCCCTGGTCATCGGCGCCGACTGCAATAGCCGAATCGTAAACCCCCAGGACCAACGTACTTATCCGCTCTTTGGCGATGCGGGCGGAGCAGTGTTGCTGGGCCCAGGCAACCAGGAGCAAGGACTGTTGGCCTATGCGGTCGGCTCGGACGGATCGGGGGCGGATCTTTTATGTCGGCCGATGGGCGGCTCGAAGCTCCCCTTTAGCCAGGCCGAAGGCCCCCATGATCCCCGACAATATCTCTACATGGAAGGCCGGGTGATCTACAAATGGGCCATCCGCCAACTGGCTCAAACTTGCGCCGATGTCCTGCAAAAGGCCCGCATGAGCCTCGATCAGGTGGATCTGATCATCTTTCACCAGGCCAACATGCGGATTATCCATTCGGCGGTGAAAGAATTGGGCATTGACCCGGCCAAGGTGTTCAACAATTTGGAGCGATACGGAAACACGGCGTCGGCCAGTATTCCGTTGGCGTTGGACGAGGCGTATCGGCAGGGGCGGATTCAGCGGGGAAATATAATTTTGTTTAGCGGTTTCGGCGCAGGCCTCGCCTGGGGAACCGTGCTCATCCGCTGGTAGATACTGGTAACCCAGGGTATATCCTACCGCCAATAGGGACGGAGGATCCTGCCGATTGCCACTTTCCGTAACATGTTAGCCGATTGTAGCAATTCGCTTCTCCCCTGGCGGAAGTGGCCGGCCAACCGACAGGTTGGCCAGGTGAGGGGGATTGGGTATTGTCTTTCCCACGAAAGTGGGAATCCAGAAAAGAAAAGTCCCTATTTTCTGAGTTTCCGCTTGCGCGGAAATAAACCTGGATTTCTGCTTACGCAGGAATGACACATCGTGCCCTCCGGCCGGCTGAAGTGTTACGCGGAATCATAAGTGGACAGCCCCTTCTTTTCACCCGGCCTGGCTTTCGGCCAGGCCGGCCTCTCGACGGCCAGGGGAAAGGCAAGTAGCTTTATTCCGCTAAAATGTTACCTTTTCCGTAACACTTTAGTCGAATGAAGCAACTTGTCGCTGTCCTGGCGGGAAAGCCCGGGAGAAAGGTGTCATTCCCGCGAAAGCGGGAATCCAGAAAGAATCTTAGAGGCTGTCCCGAAATTAGGATTCGGGCGGCGGCCCCGAACCGTTTCCAAACCCTTCCGGTTGACCAAAGTGCCCGTTTTATAGGGGTTTTTGGCCGTCTGGGAGCCGCCGGTAGGAGGGCCATCCGGCGAAAAACGGAATTTCGGGACAGCCTCTTAGAGTTCCCGCTTGCCCAGCAGGAACACAGTAGCAGGCACAAAGCGGCCTGGATTCCTGCTTACGCAGGAATGACACAATCTGATTCCTTCAAACGGCTAAAGTGTTACCCTTTTCCCTACTCCTACTCGATGAACCGGCGCAGCAGGATGCACTTTTCCACGTTGTAGTCTTGGCCGCGCTGGAAGGCCACCGGAATCGACCGGTCAATAATGTAGAAGGCCCGGTGCCGACGCACTTCGCCCCGATCCAGGCCCAACTCCTGCCCCAACTTGCCGGCGCTATCTACCTCAAAATAGCCCACGGTAATCCAGACGGCATAGACATTCGACCGGGTCGTTACCAGATTGCCCAGTTTCTGATAGGCCTGGTAGCGGAAGTAAGGGTTCGGGGCGGTGGCATTGTAGGGAGCATCAGACTGAGCGGCCAACAAAGGCCCACCCCGCAAAAGGGTATCCTCTCGATTGAGCCCCGGCAGGGCGGCTCGGAAAGGTTTTTCTTTCCGACTATCTTGGATGGCGCTAAAACTGGCGATACCTGGGATTTTATCCACTAAGGCTTGCCAGACGCGTTCGCTGGGGATGGTGTTGATATTGATTCGGCCGGGTTCCCGGTAAAGCGGAATACGGTTAAACGGTGGCTTGAAGAAATGGCCGGTGCTGCCGGCGGCCAAACTCGGTGGCGCCTGGATTTCTGTATAAATAAACGGCGACGGCACCCCCACATAATCCAAAATCCGGTAAAATTTCGTATTCTCGTCGAAGAAATTCATCAGATGCTCAAACTGGTTGCCAATGGAGTATTTGTGCAGAAGTTCATACTGGCTGGTCTTCGGCACTAGCAAGAGTTCATACCGGTTGACAAACGGCCGGTTCAGCCAGGTAAGCCACGAGAACGGCTCTTGCGGATCGCCCAGATACAGGCCGGTGCGGTTGGGGACCCGTTGTCTTTTATTCAGGTGAAAGTTCAAAAAGCCCAAGGAGTGTCCTAGATTTGGACCGAGCCGATAAGCCTGACTTCCTGCACCTCGGTCGCGAGGCGTGCGTTCTTCCGGTTCATGCTGCCAAAGGTTGGTCCAGGGCTCGGTAGTTTCAGGATTAGCCGTTTCGCCTCGTTCCCTGGTAACCACATAGGGAAGCTGGTCGCCGCTATGCTCGGGATGTGCACTATCGTCGGCAATTCCGTTGAAGGTGATCAGATCGATGGCCATGGTGTCCACCGTGACATAGGGATTCATTTGTGCATCGTAACGCGCCAGCGGATTGGCCAGCCGTTGCAGGTGAATCACCCGATAACGGGGATAGTGTCCGTCTTTGCGGACGGTATCCCAAATATTACCCGGCCGGTTTTTATCCAGCGGCGCGTCGAAAGGCTTCTGATAACCGGCATAAGAAGCTGCTGTTTCGTGATATTCCTCGCCGTTGCCGCCCGCGCCGGCGTCGGTATCGGGATAATAGGAATCGCCTCCTTTACCGGTCGGCTCAGTAACGCTCAAGCGGTAGGGTTCGTCGATGAGGATTATTAGCGGAGGTTTCACATTAGCGGCGGGAAAATCGAAGAGTCCGTTATTGGGCACCTGAATCCGCGGTGTCCCGGTCGGATTCAGTTCGATCCGCCGGGCATCTGGAACATCGGCTTCGGTCTGCGTGGCGGTTAACGTTACGGTATTCGGAATGCCCAGATAGGTCACCCGGGGATTCTCGGCGGTTTTGGCGCTTTTCTCTGCCGGTCCTAGCAGGGCGTATCGACCCGGCGGCAATACGGCTGTTCCGGGCGGAAGTGGCGTGGAAGGATAATACCGCTGGGTGTCGGCGGTTTCGCCCGTGTAGAGGCGTCCGCCCGGGTTGACGAAATAGACGCTGCGTTCGATCGCCGGGGCGGAAGGTGAAGCCGGGTCCGGTTGCGGCGTGGCGCCGGGCGTGTAAGGAACAATCACCAGACGCCAGACCGGGTCGCCGCCGGGGGCTTGACGTGTAAGTTCCACGCCCGGGCCTTCCGATCCCGTGCCGTACAGTTCGGGGTGGATCGGCTCATTGGTCGTCCAGGGATTATAAAGCTCCACAAAGAGCGAACCCCGTGGACGGAGCCGTTGGTCGAAATCGTCGTCCGGATCGTTCGGATCGGTGGTGTATTTGCCGGAAGAGTCCGTATTGAGGTCTTCCACGCGGCGGTCGTGCAGGGCAAGCGTTTCAGTGATCAACAGTTCTGGCCGTTCGCAGCCCCAGACCACATGGGGTTCCGCGATTCCGTCGTCGGTGGTCGGATCGCCGTCGCATCGCCAACCGGCCGAAGTAAACGGATTCGGGTCGTACTCAAAATAGGTCATGATCGAATCACGGTCCCGGAAATCGACCACATTGACCGCCCATTGGGCGATTTGGCGGGCTTTGGCATCCTCTCCCGGTTTCCAATCCGACACAAGCAGGCCCAGGCAATACAGATACCGGGCATACAATTGCCGGGCTTGACCTTCCGGAATATCTGGGCCTTGGGTCAGGTCGGTTTGGTCAGCTTCTATGGAAGTGTACGGAGAGTGCTGAGGGAAGGTCTCCAGGGCGGCTTCTTCGGCTTCGTCGATCACGCCGTTGCCGTTGTTGTCTTGGCCGTCGCCCCAGGGACGGTTGAGGTCCATCTTCAGGCCCTGCAGGATTTCCGGTGGAAACAACCGACCCGCTAACAGTTGCGACCGGATATTGGCGGGGATACCGCTGGGAAAATGCTTGACCAGGAGGGATTCGGCCACATGACGCCGAGGTGGGTCTTGAGGATTGCTCGGGTTGATCGCAAACGGGGCCACCGGCACATCCCAGCTTTCCGTAGTGATTTCCATGCGGCGTGGCAAAAGCAGCGAATTGGCTGGGTTGCCGTCTGGGCTGGTTAGGGCGGCCAGTCGGGGCGGCAAGAACTCGGCGTCGGCATCATGGTGGCGGAGAATCCGTTCCAGTTCTGCCGGGCTGAAGGGGTTGTTGTTCGGGGTGCCGGGCGGCAAACCCCGCGGCGTATTCGGACCTAGATTCATCTGGTACGGATTATTTTGGAATTGATTGCTTCCCCAGGCCAACAGGTTGGCATAGATCGGTTGCCCTCGCACGTCCAAGCCCACGGCCACCGTGCCGCGAATATCCGGCGGGCTGCCATAGCCTCTACAAGCGGCAGGATCGGAGGCATTCCAGACGGCCGGATAGGCAAAATGCTTATTGGCACACGAGGGATAAAACCCGGCAGGGCCATTATTGCCATTATTGCCATATCGTCCGTCGTAGGTTCCATTGCCGGTCAGGAGCCGCTGCACGGTCTCTTCGCCAAGGAAAGCCCTAAGGCTCACGTCGGCTGGGCCAAAACCAAGGCCCCGAGGTAAATTGACCGGGGGAGTCCCAGCGAACCGCTGTTCCCCTGGGGCCTGAATCTGCTCATAGGAGGGGTCTGCTTGTGCAAGGTTGCCGTGGGCGTTGAGGTTCACTCGGCTATCCAGGTCCAGGCAGAGGAAGGCGACAAGCGGTTTATATGGTCGGCCGTCCGGCGTGGAACGGACCGGCAAGCCGATGTCCAGCCAGACGCTATCCGGGATGCCATCGCCGTCATTATCCACATCCCAGGCATGTTGGCCGTCCAAGATTCCATTCCAGTTCGGATCAAAGGGTAACCTGGGATTACTGCCGGTAAAGTTGGGATGATCCTCCGGCCTGGGACGGAGGACCAGCAAACCCGGCCGGTGGAAGGAAGGGATGATCTGTTGGATTTCCACCCGGCCGTCCGGCAGGACCTGGCACAGGACCTTGGCCAGATGCATGTTTTGGTGATCCGGGGCGTCGTAGTCTTCATTAGCTTCGCCGCTTGTAGGCGGATTGGTTGGCTGGCCGAGAAATCCTCGGCCGCTAAAGGGCGCCCCGTTGATCAAGGCCCGCCTATTCTGAATCGAATTGAGAAGATACGTGGCAACGTCCACACCTGGAGGGGGTTGGGGGCAGTCTTGGAAGGTCCGGAGTTGCACTCGACCGCTTGCCGGATTATAGCCGACAATATGGGTGCTCAGTCCTTTAGCCGGGCCTTCCAAAACCGTAATCACCCGGCCCACCAGCCACCAGGGTTCTGACCGCCAGGGTTCCGAAACGTCGCCCAGCGAGACTTCCAAAAGGGCTTTGCCGCAGGCAAAACTGGCCGTGCCGATGGCGCAGGGAATCCACTCCGGCCCGTAGATATCCTCCAGCAGACTATGATAAAACAGCGGATTCGTCGGGTTGGTGTTCAAAGGATCATCGATACGGACGCCCCGAAGCAGGCGTAACATCGCTTCATGCACACACTGGAGATAGGGATCGACTACATCCCCGCTTCCCGGCGGCGGCACCCGCCAACCCATCCGGGCCGTCACGCGGGTTTCCGTGGATACGAACTGCCCGGATCGGTTGACGGCCATCGCCGAACGCTTGGCCTGACTGGCCACGATCACAAACGTCAGTGCTATCAAACTGAACATGGCCAACAGGCCCAAAATCACCAGGAGCAAAACCCCCCGACGAGGCTGCGCCCTGATGGCTAAATGACCCTGCACAGACTTCATGACAAAAACTCCTTTCCTAGGTAGGAACCTGCACCGATGCCCTTGCCTGGCCCTACCAAGATGGGATATCGATCTCTATTTCGGCAGAAAATCATGGACGAGCACGACTTCCCGTTCTTGTTTGGTGTCCGGCTCCCGGACCCGGATGGTAACCTGAATCCCTCGGTAATCCGGCGGCGGAGGAAACGGACCAAACTCGTCGATTTCGTCCACCAAGCCATCGCCGTCCGGCAAGCCATCGCCGTCGTTATCCAAGCCGTCGTTATCCAACCCATCAAAATCGAGAATATTTTGGAAATTGGCCGTCAGCCAACTCTGGCAACTCTGTAGCCAACTTTCGGAATCCACCGAGCGGTCTTCATACCGGGCGGTGGTATGATT
>Ga0197142_1001976_pt1 | contig 18392 bp, 14 predicted proteins | sample GBS60_MetaG_FD_148614 | JGI IMG/M metagenome (GOLD analysis project Ga0197142, IMG submission 148614) | Sediment microbial communities from Great Boiling Springs, Gerlach, Nevada, United States - GBS 60_MetaG | ecosystem: Environmental > Aquatic > Thermal springs > Hot (42-90C) > Sediment...
CAAGCCAGGCTGCCGCTAACTGGGAATACAGAGCCCGAATCATGCGTCAATTAGAATCCCTAATTGGTGAGCCGAGTGATAATGGACTGCAGGCCACCCTGGATCAGTTCTGGGCATCTTGGCAAAAAGTTGCCGTTACTCCAGAATCCATGCCAATTCGTAAAGCACTTATAGAAGACGCCGAAGCCCTTTGTCAGCAGATCAAATATGTCTATTCTCAGTTGATATCGGTTATCGACGAGCTCAATATGACCGCTGTAGATCGGGTAAACCGCATCAATGCGATTGTACAAGAAATTGGTAAGCTTAACTCCGAGATCGGCAGCCGCACGGCTGGCGAGGTACAGTCGAACGACCTGCTTAATAGACGCGATGCTCTGGTTACCGAGTTGTCCAAACTCGCTGCCATTAGCCAGCATGGTGAAACGAGAGACGAATTCGTAGTATCAATAGGTGGCCGTGTACTTGTACAAGGAACCAAAATCAATCTTTTGACCACAGAAATGGATGCTAATGGCAATCTGGCTATCCGATGGGCATCTGACAAAGAAGAAGTAATCAACAGCGGCGGCGAACTGAGAGCAATAATAGATCTAAGAGATACAGTGGTTTCAGACTATCTTGCCAAACTAGACGGCGTAGCTTCCACTATTGCTGAGAACGTGAACGCCCTACACCGAACGGGCACAACATTGACCGGTCAGCCAGCCGGAAACTTCTTTACAGAAGTTGCCACAGCTAGCACAATATCCCTTAATCCTGCTATTAAGAACCACCCAGAATTAATCGCCGCATCCGCAACTGGCGCGGTCGGCGACGGTGAGTTAGCACGCCAAATATCGCTGTTGAAAGATGCTCCAATCTCAAACGGGCAGACGATTAACCAACTATACCGCTCGCTAGTGGGGGACATAGGCACCGCTGCATCTGTGGCAGATAGACAGGTCTTGACCTACCGTCTTTCTCTCGAACAGTTCATTACACAACAGCAGTCCATATCTGGTGTATCACTGGACGAAGAGATGATCAACATGATCAAATTCCAGCAAGCGTATAACGCCTCGGCACGAGTGCTAACAGTTATGGACGAGATGTTAGATGTCATAATTGAACGCACCGGCGTCGTCGGGAGGTAGACCAAGTGAGAACGACACTTAATTTGCAAGCTAAAAGTGCGCTCATATATACAGACATAGCAAGCACACGATTGGCGGATGCACAAGAACGCCTCGCAACCGGTAAGCGCATCAGGCGACCATCAGACGATGTTCCTGGTACAAACGCTGGATTAAGTTTGCGATCAAGTATAAGAATGACTGAACAGTTAGCCAATAATATAGTCGTTACAAAACCGCTGCTGAGTGCAGCTCAGGATGCGGTTGCAGATCTTGTGAAGGTAACTAAATTGGTAAGAGATATAGCCATTGCCGCGGCGAACCCGGAATTGACGGGTTCAACTAGAACGGCATACTTGTCACAATTAGACGATATTTTGAATCAGATGGTCGATCTCGCAAACACCAAGCACTTGGACCAGTATATTTTCAGCGGGACCGCAACAAACACAGCCCCGCTGGTAGCGCAATCTGGACCGCAGCCATATGCCTACGCGGGAAACTCTGATGTGCGCAGGGTTCAAATTCTAGCTTGGGTTACGCTTCCGACAGCCATTCCTGGAGACAGACTGTTCAATTTCGATGGTAGTGCCGGTACTGGAACTACCGATCTGTTTACCATGGTGGCGCAGCTTAAGTCCGCAATTGCTTCGGGTGACTCGAAAGCTGTAAGCGCAGAGTTGAACAATATCGATGCCAATTTGAACAACTTGCTCGCTTGTAATGCACAGTTGGGTTCATGGATAGCAAGAATTGACAGATCCAACGAGGTGCTCGCTGATACCAAAGTTCGCTTGCAAGAAATGCTTTCCCAAACGGAAGATATCGACCTTGCAGAAGCGACATTAAAACTGAAGACCCAGGAACATATCTATCAAGCCGCACTTATTGTAAGCTCGCGGATGTTAAACTTATCGCTTGCGAGCTTAACTTACATGTCCGCATAAGAAGGAGGCAAGGATGAGAATAGATACTACCCGATTTGGAGTAGTGGAAGTCGATGATAGCTCGATCATCAGGATGCCGCGCGGACCGCTGGGGTTCGAAGATAGAACTTCCTACTGCCTGATACAACACAGGCCGGACACCAGCTTCCGCTGGCTACAGTCAACTGAGGACCCAGGACTCGCGTTTGTGGTTGTAGATCCGTCGGAGTTCTTCAGCGACTACGAGATCGAGCTCACCGACGCCGACGTTGAAAAGCTCAGCTTGGAATCGGCTGAAGATGCGATGGTCCTAGTTATCGCAACTGTAGCCGAAAACGGCGCTGAAGTCACGGTGAATCTGCTAGCACCTATAGTGATCAACTCCAAAAACCTTATAGGTATGCAGGTAGTGCTTCAGGACAATCGCTATTCGGTTAAGCATCCTCTTGCGACACATTCGAAGGAAGATTGTTCGCAAGAGACTGCCGATTCGTGCCCTGCAGCGCAGACTAAAGCTGCCTAGAACAGCTTTACGGAGTGAAAGGAAGCACCCGAAATGCTTGTACTAGCAAGAAAAGTCGGTCAGTCGATCATAATAAACGACAATATCGAACTGCTCGTAATCGAGGTTCGAGGCGATCAGGTACGTTTGGGTATCGACGCGCCTAAGTCAATCCCTGTCCATCGCAAAGAATTGCTGGAACAGATAAGGGCGGAGAACGTAAAGGCGGCGTCGGAGTCAAATGTAGACTCGGTCTCTAAGGCACTTGGTGAAGCGTCGGATTCGTAGGCATGTTGCTTTTCATTTCCGAGAACGTTGATTGTCCTAGACTATCCATCGGACCCATCGAGCCGATCTCGTATGATTACGACATCTGCGGAGAACAGGTATGAGCAAACGAAAGAGCGCTTCCGGTAAAAAGCGCCGAACGACCGTTGCCGCATCTCCAAAAATACAGTATAATCCGGCGCGTCCGTTGAAGCTGCATCTGGGCTGCGGCTACAAGATTCTAGAAGGTTACATAAACATCGATCTCTACAGTCCAGCAGCCGACCTCAAACTCGATATCACCAATCTATCTGCCTTTCACGACAACAGCGTTGATGAAATCTATCTGAACGCTGTGTTTGAACACCTTTATATCTTCGAGCAGAGGAAAGCGCTTGCTGAATGGCACCGAGTGCTAAAGCCGGGCGGTATTATCAGAATTGATTCGATACCCGACTTCGACGAGATAGTCCGTGCTTACGTCGAGCGTGCTCCCGGCAATGGCGGGGGAGTTTTCGATATTGAGGAAGTATCCAGATACACTCACGGCGCCTACAGCGAGCACGATAAACTCGGCCAGATCCACAAAGACGTGTTCAACAAAGAAAAAGTTCGAAGGCTTCTCGAAGACGCCGGATTTGAAGTTTGCAAGATCGAAAGCGTTTGCTGGGGTGACGAACCAAACCCAGTCAATATGAACGTCACTGCGGTCAAGCCCAAGGTCAAGATAGAAAAGCACACGGACGGTAATTTTTCCGACCCTGTTCACAATCCGCCTCCCGTAGCTCCTTTACGGGAGTTTGCCGCAGTATATTGCGTCCATGACGACACCGCATGGCTGGCTGAATCTGTGGAGTCGATATACAATTGCTGCGGAGCAATCTACTTTCTTGTGAGCGATAGACCTTGGAATGGAGAACCAGCAGATTCGTCCGGTACTGTTGAGTTTATCCGCTCTATACCCGATCCAGAGAACAAGCTGCGAGTTGTGAAAGGAACTTGGGACACTGAGGCTGAGCAGCGTAACGCTGGACTCGACATACTGAAAAACGAAGGATACGACTACTGCCTTATAATCGACGCAGATGAAGTCTATGATCCGACCGATCTAAATCGTATGATGCGGCTTGTCAAAAAGCACCCTGATATAGACTGCTGGCATGTAGTTATGGACACCTATTGGAAATCATGGCGCTACCGTATTGAACCTCGCGAGCCGCTCAAACCTGTTGTTTTCATAAAAGTAGGCGCAGTTAGATTTACCGCCAATAGAAACGTCGGCAATTGTACAAGAGGACTGATTGCACCGGAGGTCGGTTACTGTCATCACTTGAGTTATGCTAGAAACGACGAACAGATTTTACGAAAAATCGCCACTTTCAGCCACGCAGATGAAATCCGCGAGGGTTGGTTCCAAAACGTCTGGAAACGATGGGATTCCGATCATTCTCTCGCCAATCTACATCCAACACATCCGCCGGCTTACCGTCGTGCGATTGAGCAACCGTACTGGGCTCTCCCACCGGCACTTAGAAAAAAGCAAATAGCAGAGCACACCAGCAAAGAAACAACTTACAGTGAACCGCGACTGCCTATTACATCAATTATTATTCTAACTCGCAATCAGCTAGATTATACTAAGCGTTGCATCGAGAGCATCGAGCGTTGGACACTGGAACCATACGAGATAATAATTGTAGACAATGGATCAACCGACGGCACGCTTGAATATCTTGATGAGCTAGCTGCACGCAACTCTCTGGTGAGAGTAGTAAAGAATGGTGAAAATCTTGGCTTCGCAGCTGGCAACAATCGAGGCATTGCAGTTGCCAAGGGAGACTATGTTCTTCTTATGAACAACGATGTGGTTGTTACTCCTGGCTGGTTGGAAAGAATGCTTGCTTGTGCGGCAAGAGATCCGCAAATAGGTATTGTCGGACCTACCTCGAATTGCGTTTCAGGCCCCCAATATGTTGATCAGCCACTCTACAATACCGACTCTTTAACCGGGCTGGAAAGATTCTCACAGGAATGGGCCTTTAAGCACCACCGTGAAGTTCTGCCAATCTGGCGAATAGTCGGCTTCTGCATGCTAATTTCACGCGCTGTTATCGAAAAGATTGGAGGGCTTGACGAGCGGTTTGGTCAAGGTAACTTCGAAGATGACGACTTCTGCATACGTGCCGCAATCGCGGGTTGGAAATGCGCTGTTGCATTAGATAGCTTCGTTCATCACTTTGGGAGCCGCACCTTTGCGAGCGAAAAGGTGGACTATAGCAGTCTTCTGGCTAAAAACTGGGAGATATATAAGCAAAAGTGGGGGCTCCCAGCCGAATTGCGCTACGGTGCACCCTACAGCTTGGTCGATATTCTAAAGCAACCGTTTGATCCGAAGATACATCGTTGCGAAATTGTTCTTGAACCCAGCAATCCAAAGCAAGAAAAAAAAGAAGTTTCGATAGCCGGCGACACCCAAATCACAGAATCAAAACTCACTGCGCGACAAATCAGACAGGATTCGAATATCATGTCCCGTCCGGATAGCCAAGAAGTGGCCAAGCCCAAACGCCTTTCACTTTGTATGATCGCTCGTGACGAAGAACAATTCTTGGAAGATTGTCTTTCAAGCGTCAAGGGACTGGTCGATGAAATAGTAGTTCTAGACACAGGGTCGAAGGATCGCACTGTCGAGATAGCTCGCTCACACGGAGCTACCGTTCATTCGTTCACCTGGAACGAGAGCTACTCTGACGCACGCAATGAGGCGTTGAAGTATGTCACAGGTGACTGGGTGCTATTTCTAGACGCGGATGAGCGGCTAGACCCATCTGGTAAGCAATTGATAGCCGATGCCATCAGTAAAGAAGACATCGAAGCATACGAACTTTTGTTTTACAACTATTGCCGTGAAGGTAGTTCTGCTCCGGATATTGTTCACCGTGTGTGCAGGCTAGTTCGCAACCGCCCGACTTACCGATTTGAAGGACGCATTCACGAAAACATTATTCCCTCAATTGTTGCAGCAGGTGGTCGGATAGAGCAACTTGACGCAATCGTACACCATTACGGCTATAAGCCCGATGTTACAAAACAGCGTAACAAGCACGAGCGCTATTTAAAGCTCTTGTTGGCAGAGCTGCAAGATAGGCCTAACGATCTCTACGTTTTGCATCACATCAGCGCAGCACACTGTGCGCAAGAAGAGTTCGAACAAGCCATTCCTTATTTGGAGCAAATGACAGAACTGCTACCACCAGGACACGCTTTCTCGGGCAATACATACTCCAGATTGATCAATGCTTATTGGGCAACCGGGCAATATGAAAAAGCACTCGAAACCGCTGAGCGAGCAAAATACGCTGGCGTAGAACACCCTGAGATCAACTTTTCCACAGGAAACGCCCTTCTGGCTCTCGGTCGATACGAAGAGGCTGCAAGAATGTTTGAATCCGCTATCGAACTGGGTAAACGCGGCGGTTGGTTGGGCGATCCTGGCACTTACGGATTCAAAGCGAAATTTGGCATTGCAAGAGCTTACATTGGCCTGTCAGACTTCTACCGTGCGATACAACTTTGCAAAGAGGTCATTTCGGAACAACCCAACCATGCCCACGCACACGAAGTGCTTGCGCTTGCTTATACTCGTTTGGAAATGCTTTCCGAAGCGGAATCTGAGTGGCTTGAAGTCCTTCGCCTTATACCGGGACATATTGAGGCGCTTTCTCATATCGCTCGAATCGAAGAATCAAGCGGCCGCTTTGTTGAGGCGGCAGAACATTACAAAGCTCTGATCGAAGCAAATCCTGAATCTGCCGAACTCCACTTTAGAACCGCCATCTGCCTGGAATCGACAAATGACATTGATCAAGCGGAACAATACTACTTGCAGGCAATCGAGTTAAGACCGGACTACGTCGATGCGATCAACAACCTGGGGCATTTATACAAATCACAAGGCCGATTCCAAGAAGCGCTGGATTGTTTTGCTCGGATTGTTGAAGTCGATCCGAACTATGCCAACGCTTATTTCGGTGCCGGCGACGTTCTCTACGCCGCAGGCAGATATCAAGAGGCTGCAGATGTCTATCAAAACGGCCTAGCTATAGAGCCTACACGTGCAGCGGGATTTTTAGTATTGGGTAATTGTTGCTTCCGGATAGGCGCGATGGATGCAGCCGCCATTGCATATCGACAGGCACTAAGTCTTGATCCAAATTGTCACGAAGCGCGCAACAATTTGTCGCTTATCGAAGACGAACTACAATCCCAAGCTGCCTGATATGATAATAAATGACGCTGGCTATTGATTGCCGCCCAAAAATCTGCTTCAAAGACGAAGTTGAGCAGGTTTTCTTTATTAAGACTTCGTTCCAAATGCGCGAGCCACGTCTTCCTTAGACATAGGTTTGGTAATTAGGCTGGCAATAGGCATAATAATTAGCGGCAAGAGCATCGCAACGGCCCCCCCAATAGGAACTCCCGGCAGACCGTATTCATAGTAAATTATAGAAACTGTCGCCACTCCAACAAACATTGCCACTCCCGCACCGAAAGCATTCGCCCTACGCCAGAACAAACCATACAGATACGGCGCGGCAAATGCGCCTGCCAACATCCCCCACGATATTACCATCAAGTTAATTATGTAACTTGGCGGTTTTATGGCAATCAACAGAGACGCTGCCACAAAAAGTGCACACAGCACACGCATCAATACCAAAACGCTACGCCGTTCCACATTGGGTTTGAGCACGCCCGCGTATAAGTCCATCGCTATCGCAGAGCTAGAAACAAGTACCAACGACGAAAGCGTACTCATCGATGCGGAAAGCACAAGCAGTACTATCAACACCATAACCCAACTAGGCAATCGCTGTCCCAAATAAGTAGGCATCCAGCGATCCCAATCGATATCGGGCTTGCCGTTGGGAAGCATTTTTGGCTTGCCCTGTGCATCGATTTTTACCGGAAGCTCCTTTGGACTAGTGTAGTCACCGGTCGAAACAATAGGAATATCTTTAATTATAGCGGAGGATGACCTCGGCACGTTCAGATGAGTCATGGCACCCGCATAGTATCCGCCAAATGTAACAACTAGTGCGAATACCGTGGCTACGATCATAGCTCGCTTTGCCTGATCACCACTTTTAATTGAATAGAACTTCTGCACCATTTGCGGAAGCCCCCACGGACCAAAACTGGTAACTATAACAAGAGATACCAAAGTTAACCACCCTGGTATGGATCCAGGAGGCCCTGGTTTCAAGGCCGGCGAGCAAACATCGCAGTTCAAAAGCAGCTTGGTCGTTTGGACAATTCCTCCCATCGGAGTTGTCAAGCTAACGATCAACGCCCCCGCGCCAAAGATCATAACCAAACCCATAATAAAGTCCGTTAGCGTTACCGCAAAATATCCACCCATAACAAGGTAAACGCCGGTAAGTGCTGCCAAGAAGCCGAGGGCTTGTACCTGCGATACGCCCATTGCCTTTTCTATAAGGTAGCTAAGACCCATATACACCGACGCCGAATATGGAACAAGAAATACGAACACTAGCAAGGCTGCCGCAACTTTCAGAGTCGGGCTTTTATATCGCTCTGCCAAAAATGCGGGCATTGTCATTGCTCCCAACCTTGAGGTCATTTCTCGGGTACGCTTCCCAAGTACCAGCCAAGCCACTAAGCTACCTATAAGAACGTTGCCCGCGACAATCCACATTGTGTGTAGGCCATAGCCCCACCCTAACTTTCCACCGTAACCGATGAAAAGTACCGCAGAAAAATAAGTGGTGCCGTAGGCAAAAGCCGACATCCAAGGGCCTATAGTCCTACCACCAAGGAAGAAATCCCCTACGCTTCTTGTTCTTTTCATCGCCCAATAGCCAAGAGCAATCAGTACTACTACATAAATCAAGATAAGCGCGAATCCCAAGTTCTCTTCCTCCTAAATTTGCTCGAGATACGGCGGCATATTGACTGCCGCACAACCAATTGCAAGTTAAGTTTAGCCACGTCCAAGGTTCAGAACGATCGTCATTCGTACACACAATATGGATCTGCTCTGAGCTTTATTTTACAGTTTAAAATAAACTCAGTCTTCCAGGAAACAGCCACGGGTAGAATAGGAAGCGGTCAAATTCCAGCTTCTAAGGTGCCAGGTTCCTCTGCGAATTGAGCGCCTGCTTCCACGTAACTTATTGGCCTGTATAAGCTGACACCCTACACATTATGGCAGCCAACAGATCTACGCAACCTACCTAGTCTAATTAATTCAGAAGCTTGCCCGCTAATACCTGCAATTAGATCGACATATTCTTAAATATAAAGATTTTTGCTGGTACCTTAGTATTTAAATTAGCCCCAGCTTTTAGTATTATGCCTGAACAATCTGAAATGCCCCAACTAACGACTATTTTCGACACTTTGTCGCAAAAACCGTCGATCTGTCGGCACATTCTGAGTACTTTAAAGCCGATAAGACGGTTTCACATCATTCGCCATATCCTCATAAGCGCGGAAATGTAGGCTTGTCGATGTCCATCAGGGCAATATTCGAGTCGGCAAGAACCGAAAACGTGATAATATCCCGAACAAGACCTATTGTGAAGCCGAAGTTTCCAGTTATAATGAAAGCAATTTTAGGCGTTATACTACTCCTAGCAAATAAGTGCAACCAAATAGCCCATTCTGCAGAAAGAACGGATCATCATGCACTTTCGCTATCGTGGCCCCACTCGGAATCTAGGTCCGACATTTGACATATCAATCTGCTTGAACCCCAACGCAAGCGCAGGCGAATCAGGTTGCAATCTGAAATCGAATTTCTTCGGATTTACAAATTTCGGATCTGCTATAATGCTGTGCTGGTCGTGACCGTTCTTTTTCCAATCCTCAAAACTCATTCCCGCGAACGTCACCGGATTGCCGGAAGCATCCCAATATACGTTGTAGTCCATCACATGCTTATGATCGCTCCAGTATCCGCCAAGCAGAGCACCTTTGTCGTAGTAAACTATATTATGTTCGAAAGTAAATACTTTGTGTTCTTCTAGTCTCGTCCGCTGAAGTTGATGTATGACTGCAAATGCGAATATATTATTGCGGATGATATTCTCCCTACCGTAGTGTTGGTGGAACCCGCCCGTCTTCGTGCGATAGACAATGTTGTTTTCAATCAGTATGTAAGAGCTCCCCTCGTCCGTATAAATCCCCCATCCTCCGTAGGTAGCGGACATGCAGTCGTGAATCAGGTTGTTGCGTATCACTGTGCCAGGCTGGATTCCCAACAAATAGATACCTGCAAGGTCTGAGAGTACCTCCCGCCCAACGTGATGTATATGATTATATTCTATGATGTTGTCTCTTGCATCGCTATTGCCGTAGCCCCATACCCAACCAACAGAGACACCAGTGTAGTTAAGATCGTGGATGTGGTTATTAACAACGATATTGCCCGGTGAGTCCGCTATCCATACACCTACCGCGCTCATAAATATCTTACCACCATCACCGATATCATTATCTGCAACAGTGGTGCGTTTGCTTCCCGCATTGATCTTCACTCCACCCGCACCAAGATCAAAAATAAGGTTCCTCTCTATGCTAATTCTCTCACATCCGCCTCCGACCTCGATTGCATAGGTCCCAATATGCGCAATCTCGCAGTTTGTTACAGAGCAGTTTTTCGCGTTTTCAAAGTAGATTGCTCCCGGCACAATATATGCAGCTTGCGGCGCTCCGGCAGAATTTTCGGGCAATTTCCACTCCGTATGAGCAAACCGGAGATTAGCAAAGTTAACATATTCAACGCTTTTATTGCTTTCCGCACCCCCAACCACTCTCACGAGTTGACTAAGCACGGGCGCAACAAACCGCTCCCGCTTCACATCTTCACCAATATGCGGATAATAGTAGAGCTTGCCTTCAGATCGATCAAGATACCAATGACCTGGCGTGTCCAAGGCTTCAAAGACATTCTCCACGAAGTACCTTGCGCCTTGATGTTGGAAGTCTTCAGTCAGTCGAAACACGCTTTTCTTCGCAAGCTCGACCGTATGCGTACTCTCATCTACGGCCTTAATCGGCATCCGCGATTCAACCCAGAAATGTAGCGCTACAATGTCAACATCTGAAAGGTTCTTCCAAAGTTCGATGTTGTTACCTTCGTATGTAAACTTGTCTCGTCCGATGCCACATTGTACATCAAGCGGAACTCCTGCCAGATCTCGAATCCGATAGTAGCCCTTCTTCGGCAACCTTGTGCGCTTAAGACGACGGTTGTTCGCAAAGAGCTGTGCGAAATTCCACTTGCCCTCTTTTACATCAGGTATATAAACTGCCAACAAGTCGTGGCCGTTCGCCTGCGCGGGGACGAATCCTTCGATCACCCTGCCCCCACTTATGGTAACATCTTCTCCCGGAAATGCAGTATAAGTAATAGGGGCATCCTTGGTACCTGAGTCCTCTGTCCCCAATAGCAGCGGCGACTTCAAAAAATAAGTTCCCTTGCGCAAATAGACTGTCACCGGCTCCTTAAGAGATCCTTGACCCCGCCTAAGCTGCCTTATTGCATCTCGAGCACGTTCAATGGTCGCAAAAGGTTTCGACAGCGTACCGTTCCAAGCATCGTTTCCACTCGGCGACACATAAAACTCGGTGCACATACCCATCCTTACACTTGACAACGCTGCAATCATGCAAAATATTACACTGCCAATCTTATAAAGCACTTTGCCACTCCTCATCATTAGCCGTTCCAATTAGGCTACGATGCAACAACATAGCTTATAACGAAACTTTATTGTAGAATCAACCGAATTCCTGCACCCATCCTCTCAGCTTTCCATATTCGCTTAGGATAATGATTTTGGGAGCATTCCGCAAAAGTAATCGGGCACAGCGACTAAGAACTCGTATGGAAATAACCTATGGAGGCTAAAAGTGCCGTAGATTGATCTGGGTCTCATAAGCGGCTTAGCGTAAGGACGAATCCATATGGATGAACTAATTGAACTTAAGTTATCAGCTATTGCCGCTCAGCGACCCTGGCTATAAGGTAATCGCTAAATTGCATTGGTGAAGCTTTCCACGACGTCGAATAAGGCTACGACGGAACAGAATTCGCAGAATTCTACCGAAAGCAGCAGCATCATTAGGGTATCGAATTGAAAAAGAAAGTTGATATAGAGGCCAGATCGTTGTTTATATGATTTGTGTAGTTGAGATTTTGCCGAGTTTGGTGCCATTCGCAAAGGCTCCTATTGGTTAAACAAGAATTCTCCAATCTGAGCAGACTAGTCAAGGGCGCCTTCGTCCTCTTCAAACCAGAATTGCTGGCGATACATCTGAGCATAAATACCGTCCGCACCAACCAATTCGCCGTGGTCACCTTGCTCAACTATACTACCACCATCCAGCACTAGGATGTTATCCGCATTTCGAACGGTTGCCAAACGGTGGGCGATTATGAAAGTTGTTCTGCCTGCCATCAAACGGTCGAGCGCCTGATAGATAAGGGCTTCGGATTCGGTATCTACTGATGAGGTCGCCTCGTCAAGTATAAGGATACGCGGATTTGCAAGCATAGCCCTCGCGATAGCCAGTCTTTGTTTCTGGCCGCCGGATAGCTTAACACCGCGTTCGCCAATCTGTGTGTCGTAGCCGTTCTCAAGCCGGATTATGAATTCATGAGCATTCGCAGCTTTCGCAGCAGCGATAACCTCTTCATTGGATGCCTCAGGTCGACCAAATAGCAAGTTCTCCCGCACAGTGCCACTAAAAAGGAACGTTTCTTGAAGAACAAGTGCAATATGCCGTCTAAGGTCGCTTTGTCGATATTTGCGAACGTCGACTCCGTCAATTAACACGCAGCCTTCAGTTACGTCATAGAAGCGCGGGATGAGATTGACAAAGCTCGATTTGCCTGCTCCGCTTTTACCTACTAATGCCACACGCTGACCAGGCATTGCATGAACGTTAACATCGCGTAATACTTCCTCACCGTTTGCGTACTTGAAAAAGACGTTGCGAAATTCTACCTCTCCGCGTATTGTCTCTAAAGGCATCGGCTCAGGCGGATCTTTGATTTCTGGTACGGCATCCAGCACTTCGAAAATCCGCTCGCCCGATGCCAGTGCTCGTTGGACCGAATCAAATGTCCTTATGAAGTCGCCCACAGGATTATAAAAATTGCTGACATACACTAAAAATGCCACCAGCTTGCCGACCGTGAACGTACCCTTAGAAATCAAGTATGCCCCAACTCCTAGCACTGCTATGGTGCCCATCGTTGTCAGGATATGTATGGCAGGATAGAACATCGAGGTCATCCTCGAAGCACGGATGTTCTGGTTGAAAAGGAAACGACTCGCAGACTCTACCACCTCGCGTTCCCGAACTTCGCAATTGAAAGCCTTTATAACGCGCATTCCGGAGAGGTTTTCCATCAATTTCGCGCTGAGTGCTCCCATTAACTCGCGTATCGATCGATATATTACTCGCACGCGATGGGTGAAAATGTATAGGCTAACTCCCAAGATAGGAATTGGTATGAGCACTAGCAGTGCAAGCTGCCAGCTATAATTCATCATATAATACAGTGCAAACCCAACCCCAAATATCTGCCTAACCAATGAGTTTGACGTATTGACGATCAGCCCTTCGAGTTGGTTTACATCGCCAGTTACACGCGATGTTAGATCCCCAATTCGCTTGTCGTCGTAATATCCTAGATGCAACACCTGGAACTGATCATAAAGAGCCATGCGGAGGTTGTGCAACAATCGCTGTCCAGCCACATTCATCCAGTATCCGCTCGCTGCGCCTATAACTTGGCTGAGAACAACTACTCCAGCGTAGATAGAAATAACACGCCACAGCAGATGATAACGGCTGCCACCGATTACATGGTCAATGGTATACTGGATAATTCTGGGCGGTTGCTGGCCGAGAAATACTCCGGCCATCGTGCAGACAAGACCAAATATGAGAATGGGCAGCAGTGGGCGTGCCCATTTGAGGCTCTTCCTAAGCGCCGTCTTAAAGTCCTGAGGCCTTCTAGGCCCCACGCCCCAGCGCCCGCCTCCGTGTCCGTTCATAATTTAACTCCTGTGTTAAATATATTGCAGGAAACAAATTATCGGCAATAGTAAATAACTTACTGCACGTCGACTGAAAATGCTAAAATATGTCTTGTTCGGCAGATCTGAAACACGCAAAGCTCAACTATCATTATGTCGAAGTTACCTATTCTTTCGCGAAAAGAAATAGAAGCAGCCACCGTTGGCTATTATCGTACTGCCGGCGGCACAAGACCCGACCTACGCGTGGTGGATTGGAACAGCAGGCGTATAGTCGTCAAGGACTTCATACGCAGCGATCCTATGTTCCGACTGATTGTAGGACCCATACTTATTCGACGCGAGTATGGCGCTCTTCGAAAACTGATAGGGGTAAAGGGAATTCCGCAACTTGTCGGCAGGATCGATCGTTACGCGTTGGCAATGGAACATGTGGCCGGTATTAGCCTCGCGGAGTTTGACTCTGCGACCCGACAAAATACCTCAGCAAACAAAGAAGCTCCCCATCCCTGTTCTAAACTACCGGATTCACAACCTAAAGTAAAGTTTTTAGACGAGGAGTTCTATGCACAACTGCGCGAAACAGTAGACCAAATGCATTCTCGCGGAGTAGCACATTGCGATCTTCGCAGTAGGGGAAACGTGATGCTTGGCGAAGATGGGCGACCATACTTAGTAGATTTTGCTGCGTGTGTGTTTAAAGGCCGCGGCATAAATCCATTCTTCAGGTGGTTATTTCATCAGTTCATGCTGGCAGATCGGAACGCTGTCCTCCGCATAAAACAGCGTCATTCACCCGAACTTTTAACTGAAGATGAGAAGGCAGAACTTGCTAGGCCTATGCCGTTCGAACGTCCGGCAAAATTTATCGGCGAGAGTATTCGCAAGCTAACTCGCCGACTCCTTACTCGCCAGAAATAACTATCCGTAAAACTTACGAAACAAATGCGATATACCTTCTTAATCCTCGCTTAACGCCCCAGAAACAGCCTGCCTCTAAACTAAATATATGACAAATGGCAAGCAACCGACCGCAATCAATGTCGGCATGTTTGGCCATTTGCAATAGAGGAGGCTGTAACTATGAAAAACGCTATGGCGAGTACTTGCTTGATTGTGGCGGCGGTTTTGTTTACAACGAGTGGCTGCCTGCAACCAATTTTGGCTGATACCCAAAATGCCGTCTCCGCAAAGCTGGATGTAGCTTACTTAAGCAAATATGTTTGGCGTGGAATTCCGCAGACCGACAAAGGTGCAATACAACCGTCATTCACTTTATCACATTCGAACGGCCTGAGCTACAACTTTTGGGCAAGCAAGGACGTTGAAAAAGGAAAATTCACTGAGCACGATCATACTCTCAACTACTCGTGGAACACCGACAAGATCGGAGTAAACGGTGGCCTGATCTACTACGCGTTTCCGAACACTCCGTTTGTTAATACTGCCGAGATTTACGCTGTCGTATACATCAACGGTCTTTTGTCGCCTTCCTTTTCTGTTAACTATGACTTTAACGAGGCTCATGGCCTGTATGTAAGTCTAGCAGGAAGCCACGCCTGCTCGCTACCGTGGAGAAACACCACATCGGCTAATTTGAATCTATCCGCAAGGCTTTCTTTCTCATCTGGAAGCTACAACAAGTTCTGGTTTGGCAAAGACAAGACAGCACTCAGCGACCTTTTCATAAGTGTCAGCGTGCCCATAAGCGTCGGGGATGCTATAAGCTTGACACCATCGCTCAGCTACTACAAGATCATCGACTCAGACCTAAGAGCAGCTCTCGAAATCGGCGGGCTTAAAGCGGACAACCTAGTAGGCTGCTTGACAGTCTCTTGCGCACTTTGATCGGACAATGCGAATACATCGATTGGGGGATTGAACAATGATAAAAACAAGAAATCGTTTTTTGCTTAGAAGTCTGGCCTCGGCATTTTGTGCTGCGGTAACCGCCTTTCTTTTGAGCTCGAAAGCCGCTATAGCGGACTCTGCGAGCAGTAGAATCGATACAGGCGATACAGCGTGGGTTTTGGCATCAAGCGCTCTTGTGATGATAATGACTCCAGGATTGGGTCTCTTTTACGCCGGAATGGTTCGCAGAAAGAACGTCCTGGGCACTATCCTACAAAGCTTCATAATGGTAGGTCTAGCCGGTGTGCTTTGGATACTCTATGGATACAGCCTTGCATTTGGGCCAGACATAGGACACTTCGTTGGCTCACTCGCTTGGGTCGGATTAAGAGGAGTTGGCTTAACTCCAAATACCGACTACGCCCCCACAATTCCGCACCAAGCGTTTATGATCTTTCAAGCCATGTTTGCGATCATAACACCTGCGTTAATTACAGGGGCATTTGCAGAAAGGATGCGGTTCAAAGCTTTCTTTATATTCATGATATTGTGGTTCACTATTGTTTACTGCCCTGTTGCACACTGGGTATGGGGAATCGGAGGGTGGCTAAGAAATCTTGGGGCGCTCGATTTTGCCGGTGGAACAGTTGTTCATATTTGTTCAGGAATTTCTGCTCTTTGTTGCGCGCTTGTGCTAGGCAAACGCAGCGGTTATGGACGGGAAGAGTTCAAGCCGCATAATCTAACGATGACCCTAATCGGGACGGCTTTATTGTGGTTCGGATGGTTTGGATTTAACGCCGGCAGTGCGCTTTCCGCAAACGGGCTTGCTGCAAGTGCGTTCGTTGTAACAAACACGGCCGCTGGAGCTGCTGTGCAATATCGTGGCTCCTTATCGAATGGATCCATCGCGAAAAACCTACAGCCTTGGGTGCAGCATCAGGCGCTGTTGCCGGTCTTGTTGCAATCACTCCCGCATCCGGATTCGTCGGTCCGATAGCGGCTATAGCAATCGGTGGACTGGCTAGTGCATTCTGTTATCTAGCTATTATGCTAAAAACCAAGTTGGGCTATGATGATTCGCTGGATGTTTTCGGAGTACACGGCGTTGGAGGAACGTGGGGTGCTGTTGCAACTGGACTGTTCGCCTCGGTTGCTATAAACTCGGCCGGAGCAAATGGATTGTTCCACGGCAATCCTATCTTGTTAGCTAAACAGTTAATTGCTGTGGCCGCCGTAGTTGTCTATGCACTTGTGCTAACGTTTGCGATCCTAAAGTTGATCGGTGCATTCACACCGCTTCGTCTGGAAAAGCATGACGAAGATACAGGGTTGGATCTCAGCCAACATGGCGAAGTGGGCTATATATTCTAACCTTTAATTAATGAGATCCGATTGGTTAATCCAACAACATAGGAGGCTAACATTGAAAAAGGTTGAGGCAATTATCAGACCAAGCAAGTTGGACGACGTTAAAGACGCTTTGGACGCCATAGGCGTCAAGGGCATAACAGTTACAAACGTAATGGGGGCCGGAAAACAAAGGGGCCGAACTCAATACTACCGCGGTCAGGAATACATGGTCAATCTGCTGGACAAAACTAAGATCGAGACCGTTGTTGCGGACAATATGGTTGAAGACGCAATATCTGCAATTGAGAAAGCCGCTTTCACAGGGGAGATCGGCGATGGCAAAATCTTCGTCTTACACGTCGACGATGCTGTGCGCATTCGTACCGGTGAAAGAGGCGAAACAGCAATCTAAATTCAATGGAGTCTGCGGTGCCACGTTTTGAATTTACCAGCAATACGCCTGCGGATTTGGCCCAAGCTCTGAGATCATATCGCAATGAAATTGTTGCTCGACTGAACGAGATGGGCAGCTTTGAGATAATGTACGCTTACACCGATCTTGCCGATGCCTTAATTAGGCGTATATACGAGTTTGCAAAAGAAAACATGCGTGTAATAGCTCGACATGCTTCAGAAGAGCAGGTCGCGATAGCGGCTGTAGGCGGATATGGTCGTCGGGAGATGTTTCCTTATTCTGACATAGACGTAACCTTCATCGCGAGAAGCGAAGAAAACGAACTAACAGATAATCTAGTAGAACGTGCATTCAGAATGCTGATGGAATCTGCTGAACTCGCAGGTCTTAAGGTGGGCTACTCGTTCAGACGCGCAGACGACTTGGAGCATCTACCGTTTGACGTCCAAACCGCACTTCTAGATGCTATACATATAGCTGGAGATTTGGCAACTTTTGATGCGTTCAAACTAACGCTAAAAAAGGCAATAGTCCCGGCAGCCTTTGTGCTAAAGCATATAGAAGCTCGAGCTGCCCCAAATTCTAACCGGTACGACATGTTTTCGAACTATACGAATAAGAGCCGGCCAGCATCCGCGGGCAACTATCATGGCACTAATAGCACGCCGTTTGAAGTCGAACCTAATATCAAAGAAGGTTGCTGAGGACTACGCGACCTTCATACTATCGGCTGGGTCGTCCAGATAGCAATGGGAGTTTCGAGAGAACAAATCTGGGAAGCGTTGCGAGCCTCAAATATATTGTCGGATTGTGAGATTGATGAGACGCTAACCTCGTTAGAATTTATTGCACGAGTGCGAACTTTGACTCATATTCTTGCCGAGC
>Ga0197142_1001977_pt1 | contig 18387 bp, 16 predicted proteins | sample GBS60_MetaG_FD_148614 | JGI IMG/M metagenome (GOLD analysis project Ga0197142, IMG submission 148614) | Sediment microbial communities from Great Boiling Springs, Gerlach, Nevada, United States - GBS 60_MetaG | ecosystem: Environmental > Aquatic > Thermal springs > Hot (42-90C) > Sediment...
CTATAAGCTCACCACCCATTGACATCAAAGCCTGCTCGTCAGGAAGCGACGCTAAAGTAGGCGGAGAGTCAACAATAGTGGGGACGATTATCGAGAACTCTCGTTTCATCGCATGAAGGCCGTTCACCCTTCACACTTAAGGTTTCTTGCCAACCCGGCCCGCCAATACATCTCGATAGACCCTATCCAGCCTTCGGTACACCTGGTCCGGTCCAAAGTTCTCCAGCGCCAACGATCTCCCGGCCTTCTCAAAAATCTCCCTTATCGAAGGCTCAGCATATAGACGGCGGATAAGTCCGGCTAACGCCGTATCATCGCCGGCTGGGAACAGTAGTCTCGGCACGCCTCTGCCCAACACCTCCCTAGCCCCCCAAGTCTCACTCGCCACCACGGGCAGTCCATATAGGAGCGCCTCAACTAAGACAATGCCAAAACTCTCCTCAGAAGAGGCAAGAACAAAACAGTCCGCCGCAGAGTAGTATGCCCCGACGCGGCTGCCGTGGACCCACCCCTCAAACCTGACAACACCCTCCAATCCCAGCTCCCGTGCCAGCCCCTCAAGCTCTCTCCGATAAGGCCCCTCACCCACAACCATAACCCTCAGACCAGGAATATCCCTCAACTGGGCCGCGGCCCTAAGCAGTGTCTGAACGCCCTTCTCAGGTACGAGCCTGCAAACAGTAAGGACCACAAACTCGTCATCGCCTACCCCGATAGCCCTCCTAGCAGCATCTCTGGGAAAAAACTCGTAGTCATCCGGCTCGATAAAGTTTGGTACCACCTTGACCCGTGACGCATCAATCCTGAATTTTTTCCTGAGAAACTCTGCCTCAGAGGAATTGAGAGGGAGTAGCCTATCGGCCATCCTGAGCGTGAAGATTTTTCTCATCCATACTTTTATACCGAGGCTCGGGTATATGCCCTGTGCCTGAGCAACGAGCGGTATGCCGAGAAGACGGCACAGGGGAGCCACGAAATCGAAAATATTGCTATAGTAGCTAAAACAATGAACTAAATCGAAGTCCCGCAGGACTTTGACGAGAGCTCTAGCGCTGCTCAGATACCTAACCCCCTTGATGCCCCTCAGCGGTATCAGAACTATCTCGTGTCCCCAGACGTGCCCGTAAACCTCGACATCGTCCACGCTGCGTGAAAAGATCAGGAGTCTGGACTTCCACGGCCCCTTGTTGAAGAGTCGTGCATACTTGTGCTCATAGCCAAAATGCCTCGGATAAGACTCACGGCTGATGCCGAAGCGGCCCAAGTCCTCGATAACGTGAGTATGCAGAAAAGCAACCCTCATCTGACAAACAAATATACAGCCCCCATTAAGGCTTTTCCCGAGACACGTGCCAACAGTATCAATCATAATCCCAGCGCACGATGAGGAGAGACACATAGAAAGATGCATACAGTCCCTGATAACACAGGACTACGAGGACATCGAGATAATAGTCGTCGACAACGGGTCCCGCGACAAAACCCCCGAAATCGTGGAGAGATACGTGAATAAATATGCTGGCAAGGTAAGGCTGCTCAGGCTTGAGCAGAACCTAGGACCCGGCGGCGGCCGGAACATAGGGGCCGTGAGCGCCAGAGGAGACATTCTAGTTATGGTAGACGCCGACATGTTCTTCCCACCCGACTACATCGGCAAGCTTATAGGCCCCATACAGCGTGGACAGGCCCTTCTGGCTACACACTCCATCGAATACGTGGCAAACACGGATAACCCTTGGGTCAAGGTGCAAGGCCAGACCGTGAGGGGGCAGCGGGGCCGCGCAGGGGAAGTGTTTAGAGCAGTCAAGAAGGAGTTCTTCATCCGGCACGGAGGCTTCGACCCCCGCCTCCACTATCACGACGACAGGACCTTCTTCTACAAGACAGGCGCCAAGGCGGTCGTGGTGGAGGACGCATACTGCTACCACAACAACCCAGACACGGCAAAGGAGATCTTCAGGAGAAACTACTGGATAGGCAGGACATACCTCGCCATAGAGTACCATGAACACGGTGTGAAAGGACTGCTCCGTGCTCTAACCATAACGCTGGTCAGGCTGATAGATATTGTTGCGTTACCCTCAATTGCCGTATGGGCTGTGCTCCAGCCCGTAGTTCCTATTCTCAATGCGCTGCTCCCGGCCCCCGCCATAGTCTTCGTCGCCTCGACAGTTAGAATGAAAATAGTAAAAGTTGAAAATCTGAGGGAGAGGGTAGTGCTCAGAACCGTATACGCCCCCCTCTACAGAATAATACGTGCCGCCGGACTATTGACAGGGATCTTAACATCCCTAATCTTCGGCCTCCGCGTCACACGTCGCGGATCCATCCAAGGGTCCTAGAGCAAACACGCAGTGGGCTAGCTCCAGGTCAGGCACCCGCGGGGTGAGGCTTGGCTACGCGGCAGTATCCTCCGCTCAATACCCGGTATGTAGTTGCGTTAGCCGGAGCCGTCGAAATCGCTTCTGTGGAAGACAATTGTGGGATGTGCTGGACAGGCAGGTCAGTAACAACTCTCGGCCGAGATTGCAGCAGCTTAGCGGTCTGGAGACTATTTATAAGGTATGCCCGTAACGATAAGTTAGATACTATGGTGGAAAGGAGCAGGGACTGGCTCGACCAGGCTGATAGGGATCTGGAGCACGCCAAAAGTGATCTGAAGTCAGGCTTCTACGAGTGGGCATGCTTCTCCGCACAGCAGTCTGCCAAGAAAGCTGTAAAGGCGGTCTTCCAGAAGCTGGGTGCTGAGGCCTGGGGCCACTCAGTATATGACCTCCTCGTAAGCCTGAGGGAAAAGCTAAACATTGAGGAGAGGGTGCTGGAATATGCGTTGGAGCTCGACAAGGCCTACATACCCACGAGGTATCCAAATGCGCATCCTTCACTCTCACCTAGGAGAAGATACACTAAGAACGAAGCCGAGAGGCTCATAGGTTACGCGGAGGTGATACTCAACTATTGTAAAGATCTACTATCCAAGATATAGCAGAGAGGAGATCGTCGAGAATGTTAGAAAAGACATCGAGCCAATACGTAGTGAGGCCGGTGTAGTGAGGGTCGTGTTATTCGGTTCCTACGCCACCGGCAAACAAACCGCGGCGAGCGACATAGACTTACTAGTCGTAATAGACACGAGGTTGTGCGACAAGGACAGCGCCTACAAGCTCATCAGAAGACACCTAAAAATCAGAATGGTCGAACTGCATGTTATATCTAGGGAAGAATACCGATTGATGGGCGGGTCGAGGTGGATAAGGACAATAGAAAAGGAGGGAAGAACAATAATATCCGATGAAGCGTCACCCTAGCCCAAACAATCACTGTCTCATATTCCCCGCGGCAATGGTTTAACTCTGCCACGATAGCAATTCTGTGACATTGTTTGAAGGTCTGGGCTGAAGGTACACAGGTGCTATTCAACTATCTCCCAGTCAGCCTCCCCTAAAACCGTGACCCGCTCAGCGTCATAGCCACCCCTCAAAACCCAGTAGAGCATGGCTACAGTGAGTGCCGACGATTTAGCTATCGAGAAAGGAGCGGTGATAGGGTATAGGAGCAGGCGGCCTAGCCCTACAGAGCGCCGGGAGTAAGTGGCGTAGCCGACAGCGACTATTAAGATGAGCGGAATGGGTGTGAGCCAAGCAAGCAATGCTGCAACCAGAACAGAATCCCAGTACAGAGCACTTCTAAGTGCCCTCCGAGCCAGCCGGTTCTTCAGGAAGAGCTTGGCCTCCGATAGCGCACCCCTGAAGAAATACTTTCTGAGCTCCTTTAGGGAATACTTTCTCAAGTGCTTCAGTATGACGGTGGCGTCGAAGAGGCACACGTAGCCGCTACGCGTTGCGCGCCTCCCCCAGTCAAGATCCTCGATGAACATAATATCCTCGTCAAAGAAACCGACCTTTTTTACGGCCTCGAGATCAACCAGGCAGGCGGAAGTGTTACACGCCTCGCCAACGGTAACTCCCTTTGTAGGCTCCCTCCGGGCCTTCATCCAACGAGTCTTGCGCCTCTCCAGCCAGTCCAGGTTCTCGTAACCCACATCCCACACGGCGCTGACGGAGAAGACGGGTTTATCCCCGCGGTACACCTTCATCAGGCCTATAAGTCTCTTGAGAAGGGCTGAATCGGCAATTATGTCGGAGTCGATGAAGGCGAGGTATTTAGCGCCAGACTCTAGCGCTATGAGTAGGCCTATGTTCCTGAGTCTCGGCGGAGCGCCCCTGGCTCTTACGAGGAGTAACTGCATGTATTGTCGTCGCCTCTTCTCCAACCAGTCCCTAACGTATTCGAAGGCTCCGTCTCTCGAATAGTTGTCTATCATTACAAGCATCAGTTTCTCCTTAGGGTAGTCGAGGCCCTCGATGGATTTTAGGGCCTCAACCAATGCCCCTCCCTTCAAGCTGTGGAAGAGTGTGCATATACAGATGTTTGGAAGCTCCTTCAATACACTTAAATCCGCTCCAATCGCCTCCCGGCTGGGCATGGAGGGCTCCCCTAGAGTACTGCTAGTCATTCTTAACCATAACTCGCTGGAGAAGATGGGTTGCCAATCGCTCAGCTTCATCAGGAGCATAGCGTCGACTGACTACCCTAACCTCGAGATTGTTGTCGTGGACAACGGCTCTACCGACGGCAGTGACGGTTTGATCGAGGAGGAGCTGGGGAGGCTAGGCAGGGGGCGGGTGGTGAGGTCGGGGAGAAACCTTGGCTACGCCGGGGGAAATAACTATGGTTTCAAGCTCTTCGGGAGCGGCACAAAATACGTCGGGTTCCTAAACAACGACATTGAGGTCGAGCCCGACTGGCTCTGGCGCATCATAGATGTTATGGAGCATGATGAGAGGATTGCGGCGGCCCAGCCGATGATACTGCAGCTGAATAGGCGGGAGCTGTTGGACAGTCTAGGCGGACTCATAGACAGGATAGGGAGGGCCTACGATGTCGGCAGCTCCCTTGCGCCACCCAGGGGTCTCAGAAACCCAGTGGAGGTTTTTTACGCGAGGGGAGCAGCCATAGTGTTTAGGAGCGACGTCTTCCGGAGGCTCGGGGGCTTCGACGAGGATTACTTCATCTATTACGAGGAGACTGATCTCTGCTGGAGGGCTAGGTTGCTTGGATACAAGGTCGTCACAGTCCCCACCGCTAAGGTCTACCATCTCGGGGGAGGCACGTCAGGCGGCGCGACGCCTCACACAATATACCTGCGAAGGAGGAACCAACTCGCAACCCTGATCAAGAACTATTCGCTGGGAAACGCCATCATATACTCCTCAATCCTTACAGCAATGTTCCTCGCATCAGCGGCGAGGAGGTCGATATCCCCAGATTACAACCTTGTCTCCCGCGCTATATTTTCGGCAATCCTCTGGAACATCCGCAGCTTTAGGAGGACGTTGGAGAAGCGTGCAACCATACAGTCCGAGAGAATTGTGCCGGACCGTATTGTCTCGCGGCATATGCTTGGGATCCTCGAGTACAGCCGGCTTGTCAAGTATCTTCCGAAGGCGTACTAGTGTGGCCTCAGTAGCTCGCAGAGCATGCCCACAGTCCTCACGCTCTGTCTGAGCACCTCCATGCCCGCCATGATGCTTCTCTCGCCAAGTGTCAGGTGGCTTAGCCCCATATAGCGCCTTAAATAGTGGAGGTAGATCACGGCCTGTAATGGTGGCTGAAAGAGGACAGCTGTTAGCAGGATGTTTTTTGGGGTGCCTAAAGGGGAGAGGTCTGGATGCTTCCGAGCTATGTGCACGTAGCTCCTTCCGTACCTGAAATTCGTCTCCCAGAAACGCGCCCTCTCAAGATGCTTGACCTCGATGGGCAGGTATGCGATCCTGTAGCCAGCCTTCCTTAACCTGAAGCTCACGTCGCTGTCCTCCTTAGCGAGCCTGAAGTAGTGATCGAATCCGCCAATTTTCTCGAGGGCCGACCTCCTAAACATCGTACACGCAGTGTGTAGTGCGACAGCCTCAACTGGGTAGCAGGGCTCAGCCAAGTGGAGGTGGATCGCGAGGTTCTTCGCCTGAAAGGCGGCCAGCCAGCCACCCTCCATCATCACGGGCCTAAGCTTCGCCCCCAGCGCACCTACCCTAAGATCCGTCTCCATAATCCTCATACCCTCAGACAAGAAGCGTGGCTCCAGTAGAACATCGCTGTCCAGCATCACCACATAGGGCGCTGTGGTAGCTCTCCAGCCCAGATCCCTCGCGTAACCGAGCCCTCTCCCCCTATCATGTATGACCTTGACGGAGAGAGAGTTAGAATACGACTCAACGATGTTGAGCGTCCCATCGGTTGAGCCTCCATCAACAACAACCACCTCGCACAGTAAGTCTGAAACGCGTCTCAATGCGTCAAGAACCAGCCCGATAGTCCTGGCAGAGTTACGTGTTAGGATGACGAATGACGCGGCCGCCAAATCCTATAAGGAGACAGACTTAAACACTATATGACCCTTAAACCCAGAACTGCTGGCCAAGCGTCATCACGGCATAGACGCGCTTAGCCTCCTCGCATAGCTGAGCATTACTCGGACTCCTCTTATGAAGAGATGTGGTCTAAAAAATTATTTCTTTCTGCGTCCTCTCATCTCTTCACGAAGCTTCTTTGTCTCCTCCCATCGTATGGTCAGGGTCCCGGGGTCTATCACAACTCCATATATCTCGCGAGCGTCTTTTATGCTTATGTACTCGTTTTTAACATCCATCCGGACCAGCTCAGGATCGCGGTCAAGAGGATCGCCCCATCCTCCACCCCCACCGGACCGCAAGCTTACTAGATCACCCCTCGTGAGCCTCACCGCCGCCACTTTTCTCACGACGCGTGGCTCCTCGCCTTGCTTAAAGATCACGCAGTAGTTTGATGTTCCGTTTGTGCCTCCGTCGACACCCCACGGCGGGAATTTGTTTCTCCCTATTGATACTGTGAAGTAGGCCTCGCTGCACAGCACCCTATAGTCCTTGATAACCCCGAATCCACCTCTATGCTTCCCGTGCCCAGTGCCGCTCTCCACGTTTAGGCAGAACCTCTCCACAAGAATCGGCATATGCTTCTCGTAGACCTCGTTCGACGCGATGTAGGTCTCTCCGTCTCCACACGCTACCAATCCGCTCTCGCCATCCATGTCGTATCCTGCTCCCCAGCCGCCGGGTTGTGGCTCGACTATGGCGAAAGGCTCTCTAGTCCGGTCATCGACCCCGCCCAGAATGGTTGCTAGTATTGATAGGAAGTGTCCCGCCGTAAGTTTGTCAGGCACGTGGGGGGCTAAGGCTTTCCACACCAGGTCAGTTGAGTAGGCCATCGATTCCCAATAAGTCGAGGTGGGGGCAGGCTTGACTGGATGGAAAACAGACCCCTCTGGCGCAATTACCTTTAACGGTCTGAAGTATCCGCCGTTCAGATGCACATGAGGGTCTGTTACAGCCATATAGGTCTCTCTTACTCCTGAAACCGTTGCTGCAAATGGCGAGGCTATAGAACCCCTAGCCGTGCCACTTCCGGTGAAGTCTGCGACAAACTCGTTATCAGTAATCGTAACCTTAACCCTTACGTAGACAGGCTCATCAGACAATCCATCGTCGTCCACATAATCCTCTGCCACGAAGACTCCCTTAGGAAGCTTTCGAATATTAACTAGAGCTAGCTTAACCCCATCCTCTATTATCTTCTCCATAGCGTATTTCACGCTTTCGAATCCATATTTTTCGATCAATTTCTCAATTCTCCTGGCTGCGACCTTCATCGACGCTACCTGTGCCTCCATGTCTCCGAGGGTATGCTTCGGCAGCCTCGAATTCTCAAGAATTATGTCAATCACGTCTCTATTTGGTTTACCCTCGACGTATAGCCGCACATTTGGTAGCATTAGCCCTTCCTGATAAATATCGGTTGAATCGGAGGTCCAGCTCCCGAAATGCATGCCTCCCACTTCGCTCCAGTGCCCCTTATTGAGGATCAGGGATAGGAGTTCGCCTTTATAGAAGACGGGCATTGCCAGGGTTACGTCATTCAGGTGAGTTCCAGAATTGTAAGGCACGTTCAGTGCGTAAACGTCGCCGGCCTTCATGTCTTCTCCCCATTTCTCGATAACTTCTCTTGCAACGAAGTCTAGGACGCCCGAGAATCCTGGGACACCAGGCGCCTGTGCGATTAGCTCTCCTTTCGAGTCTGTAATCCCCACCGCATAGTCCAACACTTCGTAGATAACTGGGCTCATAGCCGTCCTTCCGAACGCATAAAACATCTCCTCATTGGCGGTAATCAGCCCATTTCGAATGATCTCAAACGTGAAGAGATCCTTGTTACTCATCCTACTCACCCCTCAATAAAACGATGTTACCATACCTATCGACAATAGCCCTCTGCATGTTAAGTACAAGGATAGTTGAGGTGGGATCTTCAATTATCGCCGGGCCTTCTATACTTAAGAGTGGGGAAAGTTTCTGCTTTGCATAAACAGTGACCGTGGTGTCATCACCGTTCACATATATCTTCCTATCACCTATTACCGCGTCTTCGGGATCCTCAGCCGTATTCTTCAACTCCTTCAACTGGATCTTGCCCACCCTGAACTCGCCGACTACGTGGAAATTGACTATTTCTATTGGGCTGTCAAGCCGGAAGGCATATTCTCGCTCATGATAATCATGGAACCGTGCCTGAATAGTTTTTAGCGCATCGGCGTCTATCTTTGTAGACGGTATCGGGACTTTCACCGTGTGTTCCTGCCCGTAGTATCTCATATCGGCGTACCTATGGGTCACGATATCGGTTGTCCCGACCTCCTCTTTAAAGATCTTGACAATTCTCTCCTCGAGCATCGAGTAGATCTCGTCTATCCGCCTTGCCGCGTCATCACTGTCAAGCCTTATGAGCTCCGTTAAAACGAGGTCGTGTCTGATGTCTGTACAGAGCATACCCCACGCACTGAATACCCCTGGGGGAATTACCGGCACTATTGTTCTCTTAATCTCTAATTCTTCCGCGATGAAGGGGGCGAACATAGGACCGGAGCCACCGTGCGCAATCAAGGTGAAGTCTCTCGGGTCATAGCCCCTCTGCACCGATACAACCCTAATAGCATAGGCCGCGTTCTCGTTTGCCAGCTTTATGATACCCTCCGCCGCGTCGTTCACCTCGATGTTATAGTGATCAGCTATCTTCTTAGTTGCTTTTTCTGCACGATCCCTATATATTCTCATCGCGCCGCCCAGCAAATACTCTGGATTTATCAAGCCGTTTACGACGTAGGCATCAGTAACGGTCGGCTCCTCACCACCTTTACCATAACAAGCGGGTCCTGGATAGGCACCCGCAGCCCGCGGCCCAACCCTCAGGTTTCCGATCTCGTTAATCCATGCGATGCTTGTACCACCATTACCGATCTCGAATATATCGATTATTGGCACGCGGACTGGATACCCTGAGGAGAAGCGCGTCTTCTCAACGTTGTAGTTTGTATGCACTCTGGGGGACAAGTTTTCGACCAAGCTTGCCTTCGTGGTCGTACTTCCACCATCTAAAACAATGACGTTTCGTTCCCCTATCAGGCTAGCCAGATATACGCCCCCTGTAACGCCCGCAGCGGGGCCGGACTCGATTGTGTAGATGGGGTACTGCTTCGCGAAGTCGAAGGTAGCCACACCGCCGCTCGAGAGTGTAACGAAAGGCTTCTTTCTAAACCCGCGTTTCGCGAATTCCCTCTCAAGTGTGTCGAGATATCTCTCAAGCTTCGGCTTAACGTAGGCGTTGAGCACTGCAGTGGATGTCCTCTCAAACTCCCTCCACTCCCGTGTTATCTCGTGTCCGAGTGTGATGGGGAGATCGGTGATCTTTCGCGCTATCTCGCCGGCTCTTCTCTCATGCTCCGGATTCGCGTACGAGTTGATGAAGCTTATACATAGACTCTCTACGCCCTCCTTAAGTAGCCTCTTCACCACCTCCTCGACTTCTTTCTCATTCAGCGGCCTCAGAATGGTTCCGTCCGCCATCACCCGCTCGTCAACTTCTAGCCTCAGATACCTAGGGACAAGAGGGGTCGGCTTCTTATACCTGAAATTATACATGTCGGTCCTGTTTGATCGCTGCAGCTCTAAAACATCCCTATACCCCTTCGTAGTCACGAGGCCGACCTTCGCGCCCTTCTTCTCTATTATGGAGTTTATCACTAGGGTTTGTCCGTGGATTATTGAAGATACTTTTGAAAAATCTATCTTACTTTTTACGATGGTGTTAACTACACCGATAGCAGGGTCTTGAGGTGTTGTCTCATCCTTCACCCATATAAACTCGCCCGTTTGATCATCGTAAGCGACAAGATCTGTGAACGCACCACCGATGTCTATTCCCACCCGATATACCATGTTGATATCGAGCCACGAGACGCTTGGCCATATATAAATGTGCTTTGCCGTGACTTACTTACAAGCCCGTATAGATACTTTTATATACCGCTAACAGGCTATTAGACCCGTTATGAGCCGTAGTGAAAAATCATCTAATAGAAAAAACTGGAATAGCCGTTCCGGGATAAGTAAGACTGTCACAGCCTCGGTTGTTGTAGTAATCGTCATCGCAGCCGTCGTGCTGGTACTGTTAACCATGCAGACCCCGCCCAGTATGGTCGTCACCACAACCACGGAGACCACAACTATCGCACCCCCGCAAGAGAGGCTTCTTCGAGTATCCTTTGCCAACGTACCGTACATGGATCCGGCTGTAGGATCTGATGAGGCTAGTTCAGTATATTTTGTCAACGTATATGACACGTTGGTGTATCCCACTAAGGAGGGGAACGTAAAGCCGCACGTAGCCGAGAGATGGGATGTCTCTAGCGACGGTATGACTTGGACCTTCTACCTTAGGAAGGGGGTGAAATTCCATAGTGGTAGAGAGCTGAAGGCCGAAGATGTTGTCTTCTCGTTGAGAAGGATGATAGTGATAGGCGAAGGATATGGGTATTTGTTCAAGCCGTACGTCGATCTGGACAAGACAAGAGCCGTCGACGACTATACAGTCCAAATCTCCCTGTCTAAGCCTTTCGGCCCATTCCTACTTACACTACTACGGCTATACATCGTTGACAGCGAATTAGTGCGGAGTCACATCGCCGAAGGGCCATACGGAGATATGGGAGACTACGGGAAGAACTGGCTAATGTCTGGGGAGGCTGATGCAGGGTCAGGGCCGTACAAGCTCCAAGAATTTAAGAGAGGCGAGTCGGTAACCCTAGTAAAATTCGATGGGTACTGGGGTGAGACGGCACCTAATTCGCCAACCAAGGTGATAATGTACGGTTTCACCGAGCCCACCACGATAAGGACTATGATGGAGAAGAGGGAGTTGGAGGTTACGGATCAGTGGCAGCCCCTCGAGAACTATGAGGCTATGAGTAAGATACCTGGTGTTAAGATAGCTCAGGTCCCCCAGGCTATGGTCTTCTACATCATGCTCCATACGAGGAAGCCACCTACTGACGATATTCACGTCAGGAAAGCAATAGCTCTGGCATTCGACTACGAAACAGCGATCAAAGACATAATTCCTTACGAGAAAAGACCATCGGGCCCTGTGCCTAGCATACTGCCCGGTGCGGACCCCACATTGAAGCCGATCGAGAGGAACATCCAGGCTGCCATGGAGGAACTCAAGAAGTCGAAGTACTGGGGCCAGCTGGACAACTATCCGATAGAGTTTTGGTGGATCGCTGAGGTACCATGGGAGGAGAGGGTCGCTTTGCTTTTCAAGGCAAACATGGAGGAGATTGGGCTAAAGGTCAACGTAGTGAAGGTTCCATGGCTCTCAGTAGTCGAGGGCATGACGAAGATGGAAACCACCCCTAACGCTGTCTCCATCTTTGTTGTCGCCCACTACGCTGAAGCCGGGTCAATCCTGTCATCAAGGTATCACTCACACTCTACTGGCACGTGGGAACAGGGTGAATGGCTAATGAATCCGGAGATAGACTCATTGATAGAGGATGCCCTCGCGACTGTCGATTATAACAAGAGGCTACAGAAATATTACGAGGTGCAAAGGAAAATAGCTGAGCTCTACCCATCTGTATACGTCTATGAACACGTCGTGCTTAGAGCATACCAGTCAGCATACGTGGACTACCCAGCCGCGAGGGGGGAGATAATTCCGATAGCGGAATACGAGTTAGACTTCAGGTGGTTCCAAGTATATCCCGAGAAAATACCGAAGTAGTGATGAGGATTGTTCGGTGATTGTTTATGAAGATTCTTTTCATTAACCCTATAGGCATAAATATTTTTGACAATCCGATGCTCAAATATCTGGAAGACTTTAAGCGAGATGATACTGTTCTTCGGGTCTCATCATTTGAGGCTGGCCCAAGACACCTTGAATACTACTCTTACGACGCCATCGTGGTGCCGCGTATACTGAGAGAGGTAAAGAGGGCGGAGAAGGATGGTTTTGATGCATGCGTTATAGGGTGTTTCTATGATCCAGGCTTGAGGGAGGCGAGGGAGATAAGCAACTTGGTAGTGACAGCGCCCCTCGAGTCATCAGTAAATGCCGCCTTGTCTCTCGGGGACAAGTTCTCAATAATTGTTGGGAGGAAGAAGTGGATTCCACTGATGAGGAGCAGGGTGAAAGAGTATGGCTTGGAGGACAGATTAACGTCCTTCAAGGATATCGAGATGGGCGTCCACGATCTGCATAAAGACGAGAGGGAGACCACCCGCAGGCTATACAGCGTAATTGAGGAAAGCATTAAAGAGGGCGCCGAAGTCATCATACTTGGCTGCACGGCGTTTTTTGGCTTTTTCAGGCTTGTACAAGAAAAGTACAGGATCCCTGTGATAGACCCTGTAATAGCGGCCTTAAAGCACGCCGAATACTTAACAGAGCTTAAGGAGCGTTGCGGTTGGGGTCAGAGCCGAATATACACGTACGAGAAGCCCCCTGAGTCAGAGGTCCGGGAATGGGGCCTCGAAGAGTTGCTCTGAAGGCCGTAGTTACATAATTTTTAAAATCTACCCCCTATACGAGGTGAGCTAGTGCCAGGAAGCACTGCGAGCAGGCTCAAGGGCCTCACATCATCCATAGCAAGCAACTACTATATACGTAAACTGGCCGTGAGTCTCGTCACTCTACTTGGTATCTCCCTCCTAATATTTACTCTCGCTCGCGTCCTGCCTGGGGATCCGGCCAGACTTGCTTTAGGACCTAGGGCCCCAGAGGAAGTTGTCGAACAATACCGCAGGGCGCTCAGACTCCATGAGCCACTTTATATTCAGTATTACTATTGGTTGGCTGATGTACTTCAAGGTAGGTTCGGAATCTCGCTTGTGACCTTCCGAGATGTAGCAGTGGATATCGTCGAGTTCCTGCCTGCGACGGTTGAACTAATAGTCTTCACGCTCATAATAGACTTCGTTGGCGCATTTGCATTAGGTGTTCTCGCCGGCAGGAAACCGAACTCCATAATCGATAACTCAGTAAGGATATTCACCTACGTAGCTATAGCGATCCCATCCTTCGTCTGGGCGATAATATTGCAGCTCGTAATCGCTAGTTGGCTCGACCTATTACCTGCTTATGGTAGGTTGAGTGTGGGTATCAGTGTTCCTAGAATAACCGGTCTCGTAACAATCGATTCACTAGTAACCGGCAACCTGCCAGCCTTTATAGATGGTATTCGCCACCTTATTATTCCTTCTCTCTCGCTTGCTTTGGGGTCGATAGCCCAGGAGGCACGTATTCTCAGGGCAAATCTTATAGAGAACATCGGCAAAGACTATGTCTTGAACATGTATTCACACGGAATTCCTTCGACGATCATTTTCTTTAAATACGCGCTTAAGCCGTCCATGATACCTACGCTGACAATAATGGCGCTCGACACGGCGTCAATCCTTGGAAACGCGTTTTTAGTTGAATTGATATTCAATTGGCCCGGGCTTTCACGCTACGGGGTCGTGGCAATGCTGAGAAAAGACTTGAACGCAATAGTGGGTGTCGTCCTAGTTATAGGCCTTGCCTACACTCTGGCCTCCATAGTCATTGATCTTTTAGTGGCCTATCTGGATCCCCGGGTTAGGCATAGGAGGTGAACAACCCTGACGGGAGACCAGGTTGCTGGCATTGCTTTCAAGGACTTGGAGAGAAGCATCAGGCGAGAGAACTGGAAGAGAATATGGTATCGGTTCAAGCAAAGTCGGCTCTCCATAGTAGGTTTGTCGATGGTCGCTATATTGCTTTTAGCAGCTATCTTTGCTGATTTCGTTGCTCCATACCCGCACCATGCCGGTCTATACATAGGATTTAAAGATGCTTACAAGCCCCCGTCCCTTGAACACCTCCTAGGAACCGACATGTATGGCAGAGATGTTCTGAGCCGCGTAATATTTGGGCTTAGGTACGCGTTTTTCCTAATATCTATCGTTCTCTCCCTAGTTGTCCCTACTGGGGTGATGTTGGGGCTGATCGCGGGTTACTATAGAGGTACATGGGTTGAGACATTCATAATAAGGCTCTCAGACATATTCATCTCTCTTCCCCCACTCGTGTTGGCTCTTTCCATCGCTTCTATACTGGAACCTAACGTGTTCAATGCTATGCTAGCTGTCTCACTTATGTGGTGGCCGTGGTACGTTAGGCTGACCCACTCAATGACGGTCTCGCTGAGGAACGAGCCTTTTGTATTGGCCGCTGAGTTGCAGGGAGCGTCTGTTATTCATATACTTTTGAGAGAGCTTCTGCCCATCGAGCTAGGAACGATACTCACCAAAGTTACTCTAGATGCTGGCTGGGTTATATTAATAGGGGCTGCGATTAGCTTTGTGGGACTAGGCGCCCAGCCACCTACACCGGACCTAGGCACCATGGTCTCCGAGTACAGTAAATACCTGCCCGATTATTGGTGGATGACACTAGGCCCGGCTTCTGGGATCGTATTAATGATCTTAGCCTTCAACCTATTGGGGGACGGAATAAGGGATGTCTTTGCGGGAGAATAACCTACTACTCGAGGTGGAGAATCTATACGTAAGTTACAGGAGATACTGGTATACTCTCCATGTTCTCAACGGAGTATCTATGAGTCTTAGGAGAGGCGAGCGCGTCGGCCTGATCGGTGAGTCTGGCAGTGGCAAGACCACCCTTCTCAAGTCAATACTCCGCATCCTGCCACCCAACGGTGAGATAGTAGGGGGGAGCATCAATTACGACGGCAGGGAAATAACATCTCTAAGCGAGAAGGAATTATCACATATTAGGCGAAGAGAGATCGGGATGATCTTTCAGGACCCCATGGCGGCTCTGAATCCAGTGTTTAAGGTGAAGGATCAGCTTTACGACATATTGAGATATAAGCTTGGAGAGGAAGGCTCGAAACCGGATAACAAGTTACTATGGGACCATGCGTTGAAGTTGTTGAATGATGTTAAATTACCAGACCCTGAGAGGGTATTGAACTCCTACCCGTTCCAGCTAAGCGGCGGAATGAGGCAGAGGGTAATGATAGCGATGGCTCTCGCCTCGGCTAATAGTCTTTTGCTAGCCGACGAGCCAACTACCAATCTCGACGTTACTATTCAGGACCAAATCCTCAAATTGATACATAAGCTTGTCACCGAAAAGAACCTAGGCACAATATTGGTTTCTCACGCCCTAGGAATGGTCAACCGCATGACAGACAGGGTCTATGTATTGTATGCTGGTGACATAATGGAGACCGCCAAAACTTCCGAGATAATGAATAATCCTCGCCACCCATACACCCAGCTGTTGATTTCCAGCACCCCCCGCCTGAGCTCGGTCGGAGTAGGGGAGGGCATCAAGGGGAAATTGCCCGACTATCGTTTCCCTATCTCAGGGTGCAGATTTGCTCCGAGGTGTCCGTACGCTATGCAGAAATGCTTCACCCAGAAACCTGGCGTGACGAGGCTAAACAGTAACCACTTAGTAGCTTGTTACCTCTATGAGTAGTGAAGGTGCTTTGGATACACCGCATATCTTGAACGTATCGCGGTTGAAGAAGTACTTCGCGACTCCTCAGGGCATCGTGAGAGCAGTTGATGACATTAGCTTCGCTGTCCATAAGGGTGAGACGCTGGCCCTCGTAGGCGAGTCTGGGTCGGGTAAGACCACCACAGGTCACGTGATTATGGGTCTCTATCCCCCAGATGGCGGAAAAATAATTTACAAAGGGAAATACGACCTCTCGGCCCCAATAAGAAGTAGGCCCCTCGAGCTCAAGCGTGATATCCAGATAGTCTTTCAGGACCCAGGCACTTCTCTAAACCCCAAGAGAATGGTTAAGGACATTGTGGGCCTTCCTCTCCGTGTACATCATATTGCTGACCATGGCAGGATTTATGAAAAGGTTGCTGAAATGTTAGACTATGTCGGCCTCGGTCCTGAGTATATGTTTAAGTATCCTCACGAGCTCGGTGGTGGCGAGAAGCAGTTAGTCGCTCTGGCTCGTGCCTTAGCTCCACGCCCATCCTTCATGATTCTTGACGAGTCTACGTCAGCGCTGGATGTCTCCTCGCAGGCAAAGGTTCTAAACACTCTACTGAAGATACAGAGAGAGTTATCATTGACGTATCTACTTATCACTCATGATTTGGGTGTGGTAAGAAACATATCGAGCAGGGTGATGATCATGTATCTCGGCAAGATCTACGAGGAGGCACCTACAGAGAGATTCTTTTCCTCGCCACTGCATCCATACACACAGATGCTGTTATCATCGATCCCAACCTTGAGTGAGGAGGATGAAAAGATGAAGCCGAAGGGAGTTGAATCAGTCGGAGAGATACCTAGTGCTGTGAATCCGCCTAGCGGTTGCCGCTTTCATACTCGTTGCCCATTTGCAAAGCCCGTCTGTAGCCAGAAAGAACCCCCTGACGTGGTAGTTGGAGATGGGCATGTTGTTAGGTGCTGGCTGTACGAGTAAACTCTCCGCTACTATTAATTAGTAGTCCTCGATATTGAGCGACTTAGGAAGTAAGGCGAGATTCATGTACCCCTCCTGCGTGACAACTATGTTATCCTCAATCCTCGCCCCAAATTTTTCAGGCAGATATATCCCTGGCTCTACGGTGAATACCATCCCCTCCCTGACGGCCTCTGCGTTTCCTGCTCTTATGTAGGGCGGTTCGTGGACCTCCAGTCCAAGCCCATGCCCTGTACGGTGTATGAAGTATTCACCGAAACCAGCCCCGGCTATAACGCCCCGAGCGGCCGCATCGATCAGCTCAGCTCTTACACCGATTTTTATTGAGTTGAGGGCTTTTTGCTGGGCCTCTAATACCACGTTGTGTATGTGTGTCTGGAGGGGGGATGGGGCTCCGCAGACAACCGTGCGGGTTAGGTCGGAGTAGTAGCCACCATATCTGACTCCAATGTCCAGCACAACCATGTCGCCATCCTCGATGACTTTATCGGTGGGTTCCTGGTGAGGTAGGGCGGAGTTTCTCCCGCTTTGAACTAACGCAAAGGGAACATCTTCAGCTCCAAGATCAAAAGCCTTATCCTCTATTTGGCGCATCAACCTCCTCTCGGATACTCCTCGTTTCACGCTGTGTATGGCCTCGACGAGTACTTGGATATTTATCTCGGCAGCCCTCTTGAGCATGTCTATCTCTGCTTGACTTTTGACCACTCTCATAGAGTATAAGACCTCAGTGATGGGCTTGAATAGGATGCCCGGCGCGTGCTTGGATAACGCGTTCACATATTTGTATTGGATTGTCTCCTCGACACCTATCTTGGTTGCTCGATTCTTTTCGATTAACGAAGCTAGAAGCTTGGTGGGGTCCTCCGAATCATCATAGCTGATGATCTCTGCTGATTCCAGCTTACAGTTCTCTTCGGCTCTCCCTTTCTCTAGCTTTGGGGTTATAAGATATGTTCTCTCTTCGTGACTAAAGGTTATCAGGGCAATTAGCCTCTCCAGGGATATTCCCGAGTATCCGGACAGGTAGAACATGTTGGTGTCTGAACATATCAGCCCTGCATCGAGTCCTAAATCGGTCAAGGACTGCCTGAATCTTTTAACCCTCTCGGCGTGCAATCCCTATACGCCTCTGGGAGGGGCGAGAAGCCAGACGATTCTGGCCGGTTTTTCTCTGGGATTCACCGTGTAGTGCGGCGTCCCTTTTTTGTTGTAGATCAGCATGCCCTCCCTTAGAACTGTTGCTTCCTTGTCTGTACAAAACATAACCTCGCCTGAGAGAATGTACGCGAACTCGTCGCTCGAGGGGTGCACACTATATCCTTCCCTTGGCAGTCTTGTACCTGGTGAAAGCTCTAGTATCCCTAACTCTGCCTCCTCGGTCCTAAACAGAGTTAGTGCAGAATCTCTTGCCTTGATCCAGAGGTCCTCGCCAAGCTGCACATGCTGGATCGCCA
>Ga0197142_1001979_pt1 | contig 18378 bp, 19 predicted proteins | sample GBS60_MetaG_FD_148614 | JGI IMG/M metagenome (GOLD analysis project Ga0197142, IMG submission 148614) | Sediment microbial communities from Great Boiling Springs, Gerlach, Nevada, United States - GBS 60_MetaG | ecosystem: Environmental > Aquatic > Thermal springs > Hot (42-90C) > Sediment...
AGACTGTTTCGATCAGCCTTTCTGGGACGAAGTACGAAGGGAGGTAGCAAAAAAGGCAATTGAAATTCGAAAACAAGGATTTTATGGGGTTGCAATGTTACCAATGGAAGAATTAGAATACACAGGCATTACTGAAAGTTTAAAAGAGCTAGAAAAAAGGTTTAAAATCAGAAAATAAATGTTTTTCTCCAAAAAATTCTTCGTCGTTTTTTTATCAAGCGCTATTTTTTGCGTTAGTATTTTTAATTTGGGTTTTGGTCAAGAAACCGATTTATTGAAAAAGAAAGAAGAATTAGAAGAAAAATTAAAACAAATTGAACAAGAAATTTCTCTTCTTGAACAAGAAAAAGCAAAAATTACCAGCCAAAAAAAAACGCTTCAAAACGAAATCAATTTTTTAAATAAAAAAATTGAAACCTTAAAACTTGAAATAAAGAAAACAAATCTCTTAATCGCTGATTTAAATACCCAAATTTTACAAACCAAAAGTTCCCTTAACCTTCAAGAAAGAAAGATTGAAAAGACAAAAGAAAAGATAAAAAAAATCATAATTGAGATTTATAAAGAGGAAAAAAAGGGTGGCATTGAGATTTTTTTAGCAGGAAATACAATGTCTGATTTTTTTAACAATCTCTTCAATTTAAACTTGTTATCTCAAAAAACCCAAAAAACGCTCAACGAATTAAAGGATCTAAAAGAAAGCCTTGAAAAAACAAAATCCCTATTGGAAGAAAAGCAAAATGAAATGGAAAATTTGGTTCGAATTAAAGAATTGCAACAAGCAGAATCAGCAGAGATTAAACAACAAAAAACGAACCTTTTAAATATTACCAAGGGAAAAGAAGAAGAATATCAAAAAATCTTATCTCAAAAAGAAAAAGAAGCACAAGAAATCAGAAAAAGAATTTTCGAATTAGTAGGAATCGCTGAAGCACCAACTTTTGAACAAGCTTATGAAATAGCAAAATACGTTGAAACCATCACAGGCGTAAGAGCTGCTTTTTTATTGGCGATTTTAAAACAAGAATCTAATTTGGGAAAGAATACGGGTCAATGCTATTTAATTAATTTAAACACTGGTACCGGAAAAAACGCAAACACAGGAAAAATAATAAACAGAGTAATGAAACCATCACAGATTCCTTTATTTTTAGAAATTACCTCAAAGATCGGATTAAATTGGAAAGAAGTTAAGGTTTCTTGTCCTATGAGTTTTGGTTGGGGAGGGGCAATGGGCCCAGCGCAATTTATTCCTTCAACCTGGAAACTCTATGAAGATAAATTAAAAGCTATTTTAGGAAAAGAACCAAATCCTTGGGCGATTAAAGATGCTTTTTTGGCTGCTGGTCTTTATCTAAAAGATTTGGGGGCCTCATCTCAAAAATATCAAGATGAATGGAGGGCAGCTTTAAAATATTTTTCTGGCACTCTAAATAAAAAGTATTCCTTTTACGCAAATTCAGTAATGAGCTTTGCCTCAAGATTTGAAAATGACATTAAAATTATGACGAGCAAAACCTTCACTTCTTTATCTTCTTTTTAGTTTTCAAAATTTAAATTTTCAAAATCAGATAAAATCAAAAAAAGATCCCCCTCCATTACGCGGTCTAAATTTTTCCAACTCTTTTTTAATCGATGATCGGTAATTCGATTTTCTTGAAAATTGTATGTTCGAATTTTCTCCGTTCTTTTTGCAAAACCAATTTGTTTTTTTCTTTCAGTAGCAATTTTTTCTTTTATCTTTTCCTCCTCTAATTGATACAACCTCGCTCTCAAAATTTTCAAAGCCATCTCTTTGTTTTGAAGCTGGGATCTCTCAGATTGACAATCAACCATCAAACCCGTGGGCAAGTGAGTAATTCTCACAGCGCTCATTCTTTTATTGACATATTGACCCCCGTGTCCTGAGGCCTTTTTATATTCAATCTTCAAATCCGAGGGATTAATTTTAAGCTCAATCTCTGTCGGTTGTTTCAAAACCGCAACCGTGGCTGTTGAGGTGTGAACCCGACCCTGTCTTTCGGTCTTGGGAATCCTCTGGACCCGATGAACGCCTCCTTCGTATTTCAAAATCTCAAAAGCCCTTTTTCCTTTAATTTCTAAAATAATCTCTTTGATCCCTCCTTTTTCTGATTCGCTTTTGTCTAAAATATTCATCTTCCAACCTTGTTTTTTAATAAAACGAAAATACATCTCAAACAAATCGCGGGCCCAAAGGGCTGCTTCCTCGCCGCCAACACCGCTTCGAATCTCCATAATAACAAGTTCTTGTAAAGAGTATTTCTTTAATTTTGAAATTTTCTCTTTTATCTCTTTTTCTTTTTCTTTTAACCTTTCAATTTCTTCTTTTGCTAAAAAAGCAATTTCTTTGTCTTCTGATTCTAACAATTCTTTGTTCTTTTCGATCTCTGTGGAAATCTTTTTCAATTCTTCATTTAAAAAGTTTAAGTCCTCCATTTTTAAAAAAGGAAAATAAAAAAGGAAACAAAAGAATTATTTTCTTTTTCTTTTCTCTTGAAATTCTTTAGTTTTTGCTAATTGTTTTTTAAATTTTTCTACTTTTCCTAAAGTATCGATAATCTTTTCCTGACCGGTAAAGAACGGATGGCAATGAGAACAAACCTCTACCTCCATGTATTCTTTTGTTGAGCCAACCGTAAAAACCGTTTGACAGGAATTGCATTTTATCTTGGCTTGGGGATAGTATTTGGGATGAATTCCTTTTTTCATAATCTAACATTATATCAATCTTTAAAAAATAAATCAAGCCTTGACTCACCACTTTTTTTATTTATAATAAAATAATGGGTTAAAATATGAATAAAACGAACTATCAGGATTTAATTCAAAAAATTATTAATCAATTAGAACCGAGAAAAAAAGAAATCATTGTTAGGAGATTTGGATTGGAAGGAAACAAAAGAGAGGCCTTGGAAAGTATCGGTAAAAGCTTCAACATCTGTCGAGAAAGAGTAAGACAGATCGAAAAGAAAACAATAAGAGAGATTTTAGAAAAAAATCCTTCGTTAAAAAAAATTTTTAATAATCTTCTTTCTTATTTTAAAGAATACGGTTATTTAAGAAAAGAAGAAACCGTCCTAACGGAATTATCTAATAGTGAAAACAAAAATTATATTTTCTTTTTATTGTCTTTAAGAAAAGATTATTTTCAAAGGATCAATGGTAAAAAGGATTTTTTTAATTTCTGGACAACAAAGCCAGATGTTATCCCAAGAGTAAAAGAGATTATTAAAAAGCTGATAAAAAAATTTAAAAAAGAAAAAACCCCCTTGACCCTTAAAGAAATGAACAAACATTTTCAATTGCCGGAAAAGGTTCTCAGTTCTTATCTTGAGATTTCAAAAATTATTATGAAAAACAAAAACGGGCTTTATGGATTGAAATCTTGGCCGATGATCAATCCTCGTCGTATCAGGGATCGAATTTATTTTTTAATGAAAGAAATAAAAAAGCCCCTCCATTTTAAAAAAATTCACGAACTGATGCCAAAAACCAATATTAATAGTATTCATAATGAATTAATAAAAGACGACCGTTTTGTTCTCGTTGGTCGCGGAACTTATGCTTTAAAAGAATGGGGTTATATTCCGGGCAATCTAAAAGAATTAATTATAAAATATATGAAAGAAAAAAAGAGACCGCTTTTAAAAGAAGAAATTATTGATTTTATTTTAAAACAACGTTTTGTTAAAAAATTTACCATTTTACAATATCTTTGCGACCGAATGCTTTTTGAAAAAAGAAAAGACGGGCGTTATTATGTGAAAGAAGCTTAAAAATAATGATAAATATTGATTTTTTTCAAAATGTTTTATCGGGTGGATTGTCTTCGCTTACTTCTTTTTTACTCTTTCCGCCAAAAGATAATGAATTATTAAATTTTATTAAAATTTTTTTTATCATTTTTGATTTTTTATTTTTCTTAATTATCGTTTATTTTTTATCAACAACAAGTTTCCTTAAATGGCTTTTTTTGCAAGATTTGTATGAGTTCATTTCTTACAAACCCTTGACCAATAAAAAAATAAAAGAGAAATGGAAATCGATTAACCTTAGATTATCAAGCGATTTAGAAGGAGATCACAAATTAGCAATTTTGGAAACAACAAAAATTTTTAACGATGCTTTAGAATTAATGGGTTACCGGGGGGAAACATTGGAAGAAAAAATAAATCAAATCCCCCCAGAGATTTTAGAAAATATAAATGAAGTAAAAGGCGCGCTCAGGGTTTACAAAAACATCGTTGATGATCCTGCTTATAAATTAAAAAAAGAAACAGCGAGACAAATCATTTTGACTTATGAAAAGATATTTAAAAATTTAAATCTTATTTAAAAAAAATGGAACCGACAATTAAATTTATTCTCACTATTTTGTTTTTCTTTTTTGTTGGTTTTGGAGGATTGATATTCTATTGGGTCAAGTTAAAATATCCAAAAATTCCTTATCTTATGGTTTTTTTTATAATCCTTGTTTATGGATTTTTGTGTTTTATTATTTCAAGCATTATTTTTGTTTTGTTAAAAATATTTTATAAAACAATATGGAAGTCTTTGCCTTCATAATTACCATTTTAAAAAATTGGTGGTGGCTGATTATTTCTTATTATTTGGCGAAAGCAGCGACGGGTTTATATTTTTGGTGGCTTCGATGGGAAATGAAATTAAAAAAAGATAAATGGATTTTGCTTGAAATCAAACCACCAGCTGAGAATATCAAACCCCTTTCGGCAATGGAAGATGTTTACGATATCCTCTGGAGCGTTTACGATGCTCCAAACTGGAGGGAGCGATGGATTGAAGGAACATTACCTCGATCACCAAACTGGTTTTCTTGGGAAATTGTTTCTTTTGGCGGAGAAATAAAATTTTATTTAAGAATTAAACAAGAATGGAAGGAGGCTTTAATTCCAGCCTTGCGTGCCCATTATCAAGAAATTGAAATCTCAGAAGCACCAGATTATGTTTATCAAATTCCCCAAAATATTCCGAATGAAAATTATGATCTCTTTGGTTTTGATTATACCCTTGTAAAAAAAGATTTTTTACCCATAAAAACCTATTTTGATTTTGAAACAGAACCGATCAAGGCAAAAGAAGAAGAAATAAGAGAAATAAGGGTTGATCCAATTAATTCTTTATTAGAAGATTTAGCCCAATTAAAAGACCATGAAAAGGTTTTAATTCAAATTGTCTGCGCCCCTATTTTATCTCGAGAAGCTGTTTTTGATGTCGCCAAAGAGGGAAAAAAATATTTGGCAAAATTGCGGGGTGAACCAGAACCCAAAAAACAAAAATCTTTTTTTGAATCTCTTTTTTTTGATTTTCTTACTGATTTAAGGGATATCATGGGTTATATCATCACCGGCATTAAAAGTGGGCCCAAAGAAGAAAAAGCTCAAGAATCAAAATTAAAACCATTTCTAACGCCTAGTGAACAAAAATTATCAGAAAGAATAGACAGAAAAATAGGAAAAAAACTTTTTAAAACATGGATTCGCTTTCTTTATATTTATAATGTTAATCGACCCCAAACCGCTGGTGCTGCTGGCATTTTTAATCGTTATATTCACCATTTTGTCGGAGACAATCTCTTAGTTTTTATGGGTCCAACAAGAACGAAGATTCAATACTGGTTAAGAAAAAGAAGATTATACTTAAGAAAAAGAAGGTTGTGGCGTTACTATATAGAGAGATTGCCTCCGAGTTTTCCTTGGAACTGGGATGGTCGACCAATGGTCCCACCTTTTTATCCAACAGGACCAGGAGAAATCTGTCGATCGCCAATTTTAAGCAGTGAAGAATTAACAACAATTTTCCATTTCCCCCTGAAAGTGATTTTGCCTCAAGTCCCACGGGTTGAAGCGAAAAAAGGTACCCTGCCACCCGGTGTTCCATTAAAAGAATAAAATGAATATCAATATTCCTCTTGATAAAAATATTGTTTTTATTGGTCAAACAACTTTTCGGAATGAAAAGAAGATTTTTGGCATTAAAAACGAGGATCGTCAAAGACATATTTATATTATCGGAAAAACAGGAACTGGGAAATCTGTTCTTTTGAAAAATATGGCCATTCAAGATATCCTCGCGGGTCATGGTATTTGTTTTATCGATCCCCACGGAGAAATCGCCGAAGAGCTGCTTGATTTTATTCCTTCACGCCGGATCAACGATACGATTTATTTAAACCCTGCTGATGTTAATTATCCTATTGCTTTTAATGTTTTAGAAAAAGTCTCTGAGGAAACAAGACCTTTGGTAGCTTCAGCCATTTTAAGCGTCTTTAAGAAAATCTGGCCCGATGTCTGGTCCGCAAGAATGGAATACATTCTTTCAAATACTATTTTAACCCTGCTGGAAAAAGAAAACACAACGATTTTAGGCATCAATCGTCTTTTAGCAGATAAAGAATATCGCAAAAAAATTGTTGAGACATTAAAGGATCCCTTGGTTAAATCTTTTTGGACAAAGGAATTCGCTAAATATTCTGAAAAATATGAAGTTGAAGCAACGGCCGCTATTCAAAATAAAATCGGCCAATTCGTTGCCAATCCCTTGATCAGGAATATTATCGGTCAAACAAAATCAAAAATTAATATTCGAAACATAATGGATGAAGAAAAAATTTTTATCGCTAATTTATCTAAAGGAAAAATCGGCGAAGAAAATTCAAAGCTTTTAGGGGGTTTTTTGGTTTCCCAACTTTATTTTTCAGCGATGTCAAGAATCGATTTACCAGAAGAAAAAAGAAAACCGTTTTATCTTTATGTTGATGAATTCCAAAATTTTGTGACAGAATCATTTGTTAACATCCTCTCGGAAGCACGGAAATATGGCTTGGTTTTAATTTTAGCCAATCAATATCTTTCCCAATTATTGGAGATTAGGGCCGAGGGAATAGTAGGCAAAATAAAAGATGCTATTTTTGGAAACGTGGGAACGATTATTACTTTTCGAGTAGGCCCTGAGGATGCTGAATATCTTTCTCGAGAATTCTATCCGCCTTTCTCGAATCAGGATATTATTAACTTGCCAAAGTATAATATATATATTAAAATGATTTCAAACGGTGTTCCTTTAAAACCCTTTTCGGCCCAAACCCTTCCACCTTTCAAGGCCCCACCAAAGACAAATAAAGAAAAAATTATTAAAATTTCAAGAGAAAGATACGGAACACCCAGAGAAAAGGTCGAAGAAAAAATAAAAAAATGGCTGGGTCAAGAAAATAAAATACCCTCCCCAATTCCTAAAGAAGAAAAAAAACATCCGATCATCATTGAAAAAAAAGCCCCTGATATTCAAAAAATAAAAGAGATTATTCGATCGATTAAAAAATATGATCAAAACAATCAACAAAATCAATCTTAAAGGAAAAAGGGTTATTTTAAGATGTGATTATAATTGTCCTCTTGATAAAAAGGGAAATGTTTTAGATACCTTTCGAATCGAGCAATCGATTCCAACATTAAGATATCTTCTCTCAAAGGGCGCAAAAATTATTATCATCACTCATTTAGGCCGGCCGGAAGGTAAAAAATTAAAAAATTTAAAATTAGATAACATCAAAAAACATTTACAAAGATTGTTAAAACATCCCGTAAAAAAATTGGATGGCGTCATTGAAAAAGAAATTCAAGAAGAAATCTATAAAATGAAAGAAAAAGAGATCGTTTTATTAGAAAATATTAGATTTTATCCAGAAGAGGAAAAGGGGGATTTATTTTTTGCAAAAAAAATTGCAAAAATGGGAGACGTTTTCGTTCAGGACGCTTTTAGCGTCTGTCACCGCGATCATGCGACGGTCACAAAAATCACAAAATTTCTACCTTCTTTTTGGGGGCCGCTTTTAGAAAAAGAAGTTTTGGCTTTAGAAAAAATAAAAGATAATCCCAAAAGACCCTTGATTGCAGTTATCGGGGGAAAAAAAGAAGAAAAATTCAAAATACTGGATCTCTTGGTAAAAAAAGCAGATCTTATCCTTGTAAATCAAATAATAAAAAAAAGGTATTTCAAGCAAAAAGATAAAATAAAAGAAAATAAAAAAATAATTTTTCCTTTTTCGGCAAGCGGTTTTGATCTTGATAAAAAGACAATTATGTTTTATACTAAAGAGATTCTAAAAGCAAAAACAATATTTTGGACAGGACCCATGGGAAAAATTGAAGAAAAAAAATATCAAAAAGGAACAAAAGAAATTGCAAAAGCAATTTTAAAATCAAAAGCCTTTTCTGTGGTCGGTGGTGGAGATACGGTTGAATTCATAAGGAAAATAAAAATGGAAAAAAAGTTTTCTTTTATTTCTACTGGTGGATCGGCAATGATTGAGTTTTTAAGCGGAAAAAAACTACCGGGATTAAAGGCACTCAATTATTATGGAAATTAAAAATCTCAAAGAAGCAAGCGAAAGAATAAAAAAAGCAATCAAAGAGAATGAAAAAATCGTTTTTTACGCTGATGCTGATATTGACGGGGTCACTTCTTGCCTCATTTTGGAAGAAACATTAAAAAATTTTAATCGAGAACCAAGTGCCGTTCTTTTTCCTGATAGAAACGAAGAAGGGTACGGGCTCAATGAAAATGCGCTCAATATTATTTCTCATTTTGGGCCTGGCCTTTTAATCCTTTTGGATTGTGGGATATCAAATTTTCAAGAGATTAAAAAAGCAAAAGAAAAAGGGTTCTTTGTTATTATCATTGACCATCACGAAGTCATCAACGACCTCCCGCCAGCTGATTTGATTGTCAATCCAAAACAAAAAGAAGACCAATCTCCCTTTAAATATCTTTCTAACGCAGGGGTTGTTTTTAAATTAGCAACTGAAATTTTAAAAGAAAAAATGGGAGAAATTTTAAAAAAGAATTTTTTAGAACTCGTTGCTCTTTCAACATTAGCGGATATGATGCCCGAAATAGATGAGAATAAAATTTTTATAAAAGAGGGATTAGAACATTTAAAAAATTCATGGCGACCATCCTTTCAGGCCTTGAATAAAACCTTGAGAGAAAACACTAATTCCCAAAGAATGTTTGCTTTTAAAATCATCTCTCTTTTAAACACGAGCGAAACAATTGATCATTTAAATGAAATTTATCTTTTTTTAAAAGAAACAAATGAAGAAAAAATAAAAAAAATGATCCAAACATTTGAAGAAAGGGTTGTTCAAAAACAAAATAAAATTAAAGAAATCATCCAAGAGTTAGAAAAAAAAGCAATAAAAAAAATAAATGAGCCCATTATCTTTGAAGGAAACGAAGGGTGGCCATTGGTATTAACCGGCACCATTGCCTCTCGTTTGTGTGTTAAATTTGAAAAACCAACTTTTATCTTTAAAATTAAAGAAAAGGAAAGTGTTGGTTCAATGAGAACGCCATCAAAAATCAATGGAATTGAATTGATGAAAAAATCTGCTCATTTATTAGAAACATTTGGCGGACATCCTCGAGCCGGTGGTTTCAGGATTAAAAACGAAAATTTAGAAAATTTTAAAAAAAGCCTGATTAAGTCTCTTGAAAACAATCAATCCTCAATAATATGAAAAAAATTATTATTTACACAGACGGAGGATCAGAAGGGAATCCTGGTCGCGGAGCAATTGCTTTTTTATTCTGTAACGAGGAGGGAAAAACTATAAAAGAATTTTGTAAAGAAATCGAAGGAAAAATTACTAATAATGAAGCTGAATATTTAGCGGTTATTTTGGCTTTAAAAAAATTCAAACAAATTTTCGGAAAAAAATTAGCCAAAAATACAGAGATTGAGATTCGTTCGGATTCAGAATTGCTCGTTAATCAAATGAAAGGAAAATACAAAATTTTGGAAGAAAAATTAAAACCGTTATTTTTAGATTTATGGAATTTAAAAATTGATTTTAAAAATGTAGAGTTCAAACTAATACCCAGAGAAAAAAATCAAAGAGCGGATGAACTTGTTAAAAAAGTTTTTTCTCAAAAAAATTTATTTTTTTAATCTTCTCGTTATTGACTTTTTTTAAAAAAACCATAAAATAAAAAATATAGCGGGGTAGGGGAGTAGTTACCCGCCAGTCTCATAAGCTGGAGATCGTTGGTGCAATTCCAACCCCCGCAAATGTAATTTTAAATTTAATTTTATGGTTGATAAAAATTGAATAATGCCGAAAATTTGCCGAGGTAGCTCAAAGGTAGAGCGGGCGTCTCATAAGCGCCAAATGCTGGGTTCGATTCCCGCCCTCGGCAAAATTAAAATAGGGGCTGTGGAGGAGCCCGGAGTCCTCGGCTCTCTGTCACAGAGCAGATCGTGGGTTCAAATCCCATCAGCCCCGCTTAAAAATAAAAATCTTGTTTTCTCAATATATTTTTGATATAATAAAAGTAGAACCTAAGCAATTCGGGCAATCGCTTTTGGATTTTCTCCAAAAGAGGAAAATCCGGCCGTCTTTCTCTCTCCAAAGAGAGAAAACGTAGTGGATAACGTCCACCGAGAGTAATCTCAGGGGTGCGAACAGAAACGCCAAAAAGAGCAATCTTTTTGGCCTCGTAAAAAAACGAGGTTTTTTGGGGAAACCCAAAAAATGAAACGGCTAAATCCCTACGGGACGCAAGGGTTGTGTCTCTTTTCAAAAGAGAAATACCCGCTAAAGGCAAAAAGTGATTTTTGCCTCAGAGTAATGATTGCTTAAAACAGAAGCCGGTTTACGGAATTGCTTAGGTTCAATCTTTATATAAAAATGTTAAAAAAAAGAAAAAAAGAGATCTTTTGGCAAATCTCGCTTTATTTTATATTTTCTTTTCTTATTTTTCTTTTTTTATTTTGGTCCTTTTTATTATTCAAAAAACAGAAAATAATAATGAAAAATAAAAAGGAATTGGAAGCAAGAATAAATTTCCTCAAAGAAAAAAACGAAGAATTAAAAGATAAATTAGAAAAAATTAATGATGAAAGATATCTAGAAGAAAAGACAAGGGAAAAGGGCTATAAAAAAGAAAATGAAGAAATTGTTCTTATCAAATAAAAAAAGCGAGGTTGGTATAGGGGAATTACGCAACCTTCCCAAGGTTGAGAGACGGGTTCGAGTCCCGTACCTCGCTTTAGCCGGGATAGCTCAATGGTAGAGCAATCGCTTCGTAAGCGAGAGGTTGGAGGTTCGAATCCTCTTCCCGGCTTATGGAAAAAGAAAAAATAGAAAAAGAAAAAGAAAGATTAAAAAAAGAGGTCTTAAAATTAAAAGACTTTCTTTGAAATTCAGAAGAAAAAAGAAAAAATGCTTCAATTAAAAAAAGAACTGGAGGGCGAAGAATTATTTTCCGATGAAAAAGAAGCAGAGAAAAAATTAAAAGAATACTTTGAATTAAAGAAAGAAATTGAAGAATTTGAAGAAATTGAAAAAAAACTGAAATCAATATCGTCAATTGAAGAAATCAATTTTTTAAACAAAAAAATCATTCAAAAGAAACAAGAAAAGCTTTTTGTTGGTAAATACGATAAAAACGATGCTATTTTACAGATCACCGCTGGAGCCGGTGGACTTGATGCTCAGGATTGGGTCGTTCTTTTAAAAGAAATGTATGAAAAATTTGCTCAAAAAAATGGTTTTAAGGTAGAAATCCTTGATATAAGTTATGGAAGGGGAATAGGTCCTCAAGGAAGGATTGGAATTAAATCTTGTACCATGGAAATTAAAGGAAAATATGCTTTTGGTTTATTGAAAAATGAAAAAGGGGTACATCGTTTAATAAGAATTTCACCTTTTTCACCGCAAAAATTAAGACACACTTCCTTTGCCAAAGTAGATATCCTTCCAAAAATTGAAGAAAAAGAAATAAAAATCCTTCCGAAAGATTTAAAAATTGATTTTTTAAAGGCCTCAGGACACGGGGGTCAATATGTCAATAAAAGAATGAGCGCTGTGAGAATTACTCATTTGCCCACGGGTTTGGTTGTTTCTTGTCAATCTGAGAGATCCCAGCTTCAAAACAAAGAAAGGGCAATGGAGATTCTCTATTCAAAACTGATAATGCTAAAAGAAAAAGAAAAAGAATCGGAAATAGAAAAAATTAAAGTTAAAAAGGAAGCCTCCTTTAGCAATCAAATCCGTTCTTATATTTTTGATCCATACAAATTGGTTAAGGATCATAGAACCAAGGTTGAAGAAAGGGATGTGGAAAAGGTTTTAGAAGGAAATCTGGAAAAGTTTATTGAAGCTCAAATCTTTTCCCAAAAATGATTTTATTCAAAAATATTACCAAAATTTATAAAAAAACAAACGGAGAGCAAATATTCGCCCTCAAAGATGTTTCTTTTGAAATCAAAGAAAATGAATTTGTGATTTTAGCAGGAAAATCCGGAGCTGGAAAAACAACAATCCTCAAACTTATTATCGCCGAGGAAAAACCCAGCCTGGGAGAAATTTACTTTGAAAATACCAAAATTAACGATCTTTCGCCAGATAAAATTTCTAAGCTAAGACAAAAAATAGGCATTGTTTTTCAAGATTATAAATTATTGAAAACAAAAACCGCCAAAGAAAATTTATCTTATGTTTTAGAAATAACCGGAGAGAAAGACGAAAGAATTCAACTCAAAATTAAAAATCTTCTTTCCTTTGTTGGTTTAGAAAAAAGAGAGAATAACTTTCCCGACGAACTCTCTGCTGGCGAAAAACAAAGGCTGGCCATTGCTCGGGCCCTGGCCCTTTCGCCAAAAATTATTTTAGCAGACGAACCGACCGCTAATCTGGATCCCATTTGCACCTTTGAAATTTTAAGATTATTTTTAAAACTCCATCAAATGGGAAAAACAATTTTATTAGCCACGCATAACGAAAATGTGATAAAATTCTTAAAAAAGAGGATAATCATTTTAGAGGAAGGAAAAATTGTCAGGGACGACAAAAACGGTAGATTCATTATTTAAAAATATGCTTATTTTCTTAAAGAGAATTTTTAAACTGTCAAAAGAAATTATCTTTAAAAATAAAGAAATCTTTTTGGCCAACGTGATTGTCTTTGTTATTTTTCTTTCTCTTTTGAATTTTCTCTTTTTATTTTTACAATTTAAGGATTATTTGATCGAAAAAATAGAAAAAAAAGCAGATATCTCTTTGTATTTCGAAGCAACGACCGATATCGATGACATCGACCGTTTAAAAAAATCCTTAGAAGAGAATTTTCAAATAAAAAAAATTGAATATCTCCCTTCTGAAAAGGTTCAAGAAGAACTATTAGAAAAATATAAAGAAAAACCAGAAATGGGTCAAATCCTGGAAGAGGTCGGCCCCTTTTTTTCTGTCTTAAATATCCAAACGAAAAATCCGGATGATTATGAAAAAATTTTAGATTTTGTACACCAGGAAGATATCAACAAAATTATTAAAGATGTTGATTATTTTCAAAGAAAAGAAATCATCCAAAAAATCTTTACAATCTCAAAAAACATCCAATGGTTCGCTTTTGGTCTCTCTATTGTTTTAATAATCATCTCCCTCCTCATTGTTTTCAATACCGTTAAATTAGGGGTCTTAACCTTCAAAGAAGAAATTATTATCCAAAGATTAGTGGGTGCCTCAAATTTTTTTATCAAGGGTCCTTTTATGTTTTCCGGTTTTTTGAGCGCTTTATTTGAAAGTTTTATTGTTCTCCTTTTATTTTCTTTATTGTTTTTTATCTTCCAAAAGCCGCTTTTAAATTTTTTAGCCGGTTTTAATGTTTACCAATTGTTCAAAGAAAAAATGATTTATTTTTTTCTTTTTAATCTTCTTATTTCCTTTGCCCTACATTCAATTTTTATGATCCTTGGTATCAAAAAATATTTAAAGGTATAATATTTTATTCCGGGGTCGTCTAACGGTAGGACACGAGGTTCTGGCCCTCGAAATCTTGGTTCGAATCCAAGCCCCGGAAAATTAAAAATGAATTTCAATAATGTCTTCGTCTTGCAAACAATAATTCTTTCCCACGATTAATACTTTTTTAGAATCTTTTCTAAACAATCTTGCAAATTTAAATTTTTTTTCTTCACCAATCTCTTCGATCAAAGAAATCAAAGGAGATCCTTTCTTCAAAATAAAGGGGTGACAAAGATCCGGATCTTTAGCCGGTTCTTTTAAGTAAATCCTAATAATATTCAACTTTTCAAAAATTATTTTTTTTAATAAATCTTTCTTTTCTAATTGAAAGAAGAAAAAATTATCTCTCTTTAAAGCAAAATGAAAATCATTTGAAACTTTATTAATCAGAAAAATAAAATTGTTTTTTCTCAATTCATTCAAAATCTTCTCAAAAAAATCGATATTTTCTTTAAGTCTTTCGTCTTTGCTATTTAAAACAACAACAATCAAATCAGAGCTTTGAATTAATCCTTTCAACCAACCGGGAAAAAAGTCTTCTGTAATCGGCGGGGTATCGATTAACTGAATTTTTACGTTTTCAAAATCCATAATCGCTTGCTGGGGCAGGGAAGTGGTGAAAGGAAAATCCGCGGTTTTGAAATTGGTATTACAAAGGGCGTTTAAAAGCGTTGTTTTTCCGGAATTGGGGGGGCCAATGATGATTACCCTTCCTGCTCCTTCTTTTTTAAAAGAAAAAATATTTTCTTTCTTTTTAGATTCTTTTTTTTCTTCTTTTTTTAATTTTGCGATTTTTCTTTTTATGTCCAATTGAACCCTTTCCGTTCCTTTATGTTTAGGACAGATGGCGAGCATCTCTTCTAATATCTTGATTTTTTCTTCTTTCTCTGTTGTTTTCTTTAATCTCTCTTGGAGAACAAAAAAATGAGGAGGAAGGTTTGCGGGCATTTTTTATTATTTTATCATAAAAATGTTATAATTTATAATATGAAAAAATTGAAAAATTGCCGTTTTCTTCAAGATTGGCAAAACAAACAAATCTTAATTTTAGGATTTAAAAGAGAAGGAAAAGACAATCTACTTTTTTTAAAAAAAATCTTCCCCAAAAAGATAATTGGCATTTCAGACCAAAACGAAGACTTAAAAGATAAAAGAATAAAAAACGTTGAATGGAATTTGGGAAAAGGATATTTAAAAAATATTAAAAAATACGATATTATTATTAAATCGCCGGGGATTAAAAACGAAATTGTTTCTCCTTATTTAAAAAAAGGCGCTATTTTAACCTCTCAAACTGAGATCTTTTTTCATTGTTATCCTGGAAAAATTATTGGGGTTACGGGAACAAAAGGGAAGGGGACAGTATGTTCTTTGATTTTTCAAATTTTAAAAAGAGCAAAGAAAAAGGTCTTTTTAGGGGGGAATATTGAAAACCCTGTTTTAAAATATCTTTTTTCAGCTAAAAAAAATGATATTTTTGTTTATGAACTATCAAGCCATCAATTGGTAAATTTAAAAAAATCCCCTTCGATTGCTGTTTTTTTAAATCTTTTTCCGGCCCATCTTGACTTTTTTAAAAGTTTCAATTCTTATAAAAAAGCCAAGGCAAATATCTGTCGTTGGCAAAAAAAAGAGGATTTTATTATTTATAATTCAAAAGATAAAAATGTGAAAGATATCGTCAAGAAATCAAAAGCAAAAAAAATTGCTTTCGATAAAAAAATAAAAAAATTTTTGAAATTTTTAAACCCCAAAAAGATAAGATTAAAAGGGTATTTCAATCTCTTAAATATTTCAGCTGCCATTTGTGTCGCAGAAATTTTTAAAATTAAAAAAGAAACAATAAAAAAGGCGGTTGAAGATTTCAAGGGACTCCCGCATCGTTTAGAATATGTTGGAAGGTTTAGGGGAATTGATTTTTATAATGATTCCCAAGCCACGGTTCCCGAAGCAACAATCGCCGCGATCGACGCTTTTAAGGATAATCTTTTTACCCTGATTACCGGTGGGTACAATGCCAATGTTGACTATAAAAAATTAATCCAAAAAATATTAAAAAGCAATATTAAGGTTCTGATCCTTTTCAGGCCTACAGGAGAAATAATCTTCAGGGAAATTAAAAAAAAATTAGCAATCAAAATAATTTTTGCCAAGGATATGCCAGAAGCAGTAAAACTTGCTTTTTCCTTGACGCCAAAAAACAAAATTTGTTTGTTATCTCCGGCAAGTCCTTCTTTTGGTCTCTTTCAAAATTATAAAGAAAGGGGGGAGTGTTTTAAAAGATTAGTCAAAAAATATGGAAAAAATTGACCCTTATTTATTGACGATAATTATTTTAATTATTTCTTTGGGTATTTTTTCTCTTTATTCTATTTCTTTGCCATTAAGCTTAAAAATTACCAAAGAAAAAAATTATTTTTTCTGGCACCAAATCCTTTATGGTTATCTCCCGGGCCTTTTTCTATTTTTTATTTTTTATCAAATTAAATTATCATTTTTAAGAAAAATATCTCATTTTTTATTTTTGGGAGCTATTGTTTTAAATTTAATGGTCTTTGTTCCTTTTTTGGCTAAAAAAGAAGGTGGAGCCACGCGTTGGGTAAAAATCGACCAAAATCTTTCATTTCAACCTTTTGAAATTTCAAAACCCATCATTCTTTTATTTTTTGCAAAATATCTTTCTGAAGAAAAAATTAATAAGAAAAAAGAATTTTTCCATCTCCTGAAATCTTCCTTCTTTCTTTTTATCTTTATAATTATTTTATTTTTTCAAAAAAATCTTTCTAATATTATCGTTCTTTCCGCTTGTTTTTTAATCCTTTATCTGATTAATCAAAAAAACATAAAATACTTTCTTTTTTTAGTTTTTCTTTCTTTTTTAATTTTTATTATCGCCACCCTTACTTCGCCTTATCGTCAAAATAGGATCTTAACCTTTCTAAATCCAGAAAAAGATTTTTTGGGAAAAGGGTTCCAAATCAACCAAGTTCTAATGGCGATCGGTTCGGGTAAAATTTTCGGCGAGGGGTTCGGAATGTCTGACTATAAATTTTTTAATCTTTTGCCCAAAATGATATTTGATGCACCCTTTGCTATCTTTGCTCAAGAAACCGGCTTTATTGGAAGTTCTTTTTTACTCCTTCTTTTTTTGCTTTTTTTTATAAGGTGTGTTAAAATATCAAAAGAAATGAAAGATAACTTTAAAAAATCAATCATTTGGGCGATTGGTTCTTGGTTAACCCTCCAGTTTTTATTCAATATTGGCTCAATGATTCATTTGTTACCCCTTGCTGGAATTCCGCTTCCTTTTTTTAGTTATGGAGGGTCGGCAATTATCGGCCAAATGATGGGTCTCGGTTTATTATTCAATGCGACAAAAAAAGATTAAAATTGTTTTTACTGGTGGGGGAACGGGAGGACATATTTTTCCCATCATTGCCATTGTCAGAGAAATCAAAAGGCTAAAGCCTCCAAAAGAAATTGTTTTTTATTTCATTGGACCCAAGGACAATTTGGCTTCATTTTATTTCCCGAAAGAAGGGATTAAAACAAAATTTATTTTTGCTGGAAAATTAAGAAGATACAATAATTTCTTTTCTTTTTTTCAAAACCTTTTTGATTTTTTAAAAATTCCTATTGGCTTTATTCAATCTTTTTTCTTGCTTTTAATAATTAGACCAAAACTCATTTTCTCAAAAGGCGGGTATGGAAGCGTACCGGTCAATCTCGCTGCTTTTATTTTGAGAATTCCAATTTTTTTGCACGAATCTGACATTATTCCTGGTGCCGCTAATAAATTTTTCTTTAAAATTGCCCTCCAGATCTTTAACTCTTTTTTAATCACACCCCTTTTTCCTCAAGAAAAAACAATTGTCATTGGAAATCCTATTCGCCGAGAATTACTTTTGGGTTCAAAGGAGGAGGCAATTAAAAAATTCGTTCTCTCCGGTGAAAGACCAGTGATCCTCGTTCTGGGGGGCTCTCAGGGCGCTAAAAGAATAAATGAAAAAATAGTTCAATCGCTTGTCTTTTTAATGGACGAATTTGAAATCATTCATCAAACTGGAATTCTAGATTACGAAAGGATAAAGAAAATGACCGAGATTCTTTTGAAACCATCACAAAAAAAATACTATCATATTTTTCCTTTTTTAGACGAAAAACTATTAGCCCATGCCTACGCAGCCTGCGATTTGATTATCAGCCGTGCTGGTTCTGGATCTATTTTCGAAATCGCCGCTGTTAAAAAACCATCGATTCTTATTCCTTTGCCAGAATCTAGTAATGAACATCAATTAAGAAACGCTTATTATTATTCAGCCAAAGGGGCTTGTTTGGTCCTAGAAGAAGAAAATTTTACTCCCATTTTCTTTGCCGGTAAAATAAAAGAGTTATTTTCAAAAAAAGAAAACTTAGAAAAAATGGCAAAATCAGCAGAAGAATTTGCCAAACCGTTGGCCGGAAAAATTATCGCTGCTTACTTTCTTGAATATTTTTTGAAATAAAATGGATAAAAAAAAGCTTGAATTTT
>Ga0197142_1001980_pt1 | contig 18372 bp, 13 predicted proteins | sample GBS60_MetaG_FD_148614 | JGI IMG/M metagenome (GOLD analysis project Ga0197142, IMG submission 148614) | Sediment microbial communities from Great Boiling Springs, Gerlach, Nevada, United States - GBS 60_MetaG | ecosystem: Environmental > Aquatic > Thermal springs > Hot (42-90C) > Sediment...
AATCAAATATCTCGCCTATCTTTTCTCCCCACTCAATTGCCATAATATTTCCTGGTATTAGATATTGATCAATTTTTAAATACTCAAACTCCCTTTTCTCTTCAACGTTATACAAATCCAAATGAATAAATTTCTTTAATTTTAACTTTTGAGTTTTGAGTTTTGAGTTAATCTTATATTCGTACATTACTACAAAGCTAGGAGAAATAATATTTTTTATCCCTAAACTTTCACCTAATCCTTTAACAAAAATAGTTTTTCCAACACCTATTTCTCCTTCAATAATAAAAACCAAGGATTTTTTATTAAGGAAACTTTTTTCCAAAATTTTATATAAAACAAAGGCGGCAATTTTTTTTGTTTGATTTTTTGATTTTGAAAGATAGGTATTAACCTGGGTAAAAACAATATCACCATGACGAATAATTTTTATATCCTCTTCAACTAAATCAACAACAGTTGACGGTTTATTTCTTGGCAATTTTCCGGCATCAACTATAAGATCGATTAAATCTTTTTTATTTTTAGGCAACTTATTTATAAAACTTTCAATCGAATAATGAGGCGAAGAGCCACTTAAATTGGCGGAAGTTGCGGTTATCGGTTTTTTAAAAATTTTTACTAATTGATTTATTGGTGGATAATTTGGAATTCTTATTCCCAAAGTTTTTTTTTCTGATTCTAAAAGAAAACATACTTTTCCTTTTGACTTTAAAACAACCGTAAATGGACCTGGTAAAATATTTTTTAACAAATTTCTTTGTTTATTTGATAACTCAACTAAATCTTCAAGAAAATCCCAATCGACAAAAACAGAAATAGGTTTTCCTGGTGGTCTATTCTTAAAAGCAATTAATTTTTTTACCGCCGTCTCATTTTGTGCATCAACTAAAAGCCCATAAACAGTATCTGATGGAAAAACAACTAAACCTTTCTTACTTAAAACCTTTAATACTTTATCAATTACTCCTTTATCAGTTAATTTAATAATTTTCATAAAATCACCAATCACCTAACTTCTAACATCTAACATCAAACATTAAACGTGTAACGTGTAACGTATAACGTATAACGTTTAATAAATCAAAAATCATATATCAAATATCAAAATTAAATATCATTTCTAATTTATTAAGGAATCTAAACCATTTTTAACCGCTTTTTTTTCTTTTTTTTTATGTTTAAGGTATGATTGTATAAGTTTCCACACCTCCGAGGTGTTATATATTCCACACCTTGGGATATTTAAACAAAAAATTATTTTTTTCTGATTTATCCGAAAATGTTTAAGGTTTAATGTTTAACTTTTATTCACTCTTTATATTTTACAAAACTTTGCTAAAATTTATAGATATGCGTGAAAAAAATAAAAACGGAAATAAAAAAAATAAAAAACTTTTTGAATGGCGGATAGAAGTTAATCTTAAAAATATCTTTATTGCTTTTTTTATTTTCCTTTTTCTTTACCAATTTTTTCATTCGTTAACTCAAGAAGTAAAACAAATTGTTCCCGAAAAACCAATCACCCAAGTTATTAAAGAAATCAAAGAACAAAAAGTAAAAAAAATTGAGGTCAACGACAACCGATTATTAATTGAATATAAAAATAAAACTTACGCCGTATCCTATAAAGAATCATCAGAAAGTTTTTTAAAAATCTTAAAAGACAACGATATTGATCCATCTTCTTTAAACTTATCAATTAAAAACAGCAGTTCAACTTCTGATTTTATCAATTTTTTAAGTAACGTTATCCCAACAATTTTAATGATTGTCTTTTTTATTTTTCTTTTTCGGCAAGCTAAAGGCGCTCAAGATTCAGTTTTTTCATTTGGTCAAGCAAGAGTTAAAAGATTTTCTAAAGATATGCCAAAAATCACTTTTTCTGATGTGGCAGGCGTTGACGAAGCAAAAAAAGAACTTCAAGAAGTAGTTGACTTTTTAAAACATCCGGAAAAATACAAAAAATTAGGTGCCCGTACCCCAAAAGGGGTTCTTTTAGTTGGTCCCTCAGGTTGTGGAAAAACACTTTTGGCCAAAGCAGTTGCTGGAGAAGCCAATGTTCCTTTTTTCTCAATAGCTGGCAGTGAGTTTATGGAAATGCTTGTTGGAATTGGTGCAGCAAGAGTTCGTGATCTTTTTAATACGGCTAAAAAAAATGCGCCTTCAATTATTTTTATTGATGAAATCGATGCTATTGGTCGAGCTCGCTCTTTAGGAGTAATGCCAGCTCATGACGAAAGAGAACAAACTTTGAATCAAATTTTGGTTGAAATGGATGGATTCACCCCAACCGAACAAGTAGTTGTTATTGCTGCTACTAACCGAGGTGATCTTTTAGATCCTGCTCTTCTTCGACCTGGCCGATTCGATCGACGAATTGTAATTGACTATCCAGATCTTGAAGGAAGAAAAGCCATCATCAAAATCCATGCCCGCGGCAAACCTTTTGAAGAAAATATCGATTGGGAAAAAGTAGCTAAAAGAACCGTTGGTTTTTCCGGCGCTGATTTAGAAAATATGCTTAATGAAGCGGCGATTTTAGCCGCGCGCCTTGGAAAAAACAAAATTAGCTTTGAAGATATCGAAGAAGCCGCAACTAAAGTAAAACTTGGACCTGAAAAAAAACGCCTTCAATCAGATTATGATAAAAAATTAACCGCCTATCATGAAGCCGGTCATGCTATTGTTTCTCATTTCCTTCCTCATACCGATCAAGTTCATCGCATTTCAATCGTCTCTCGCGGATTAGCACTAGGTTATACTCTTATTCCCCCCACCAAAGATAAACTTCATGAAACTAAAACTCAACTTCTAGAAAAAATTACTGTAATTATGGGTGGTCGTGCGGCTGAAGAAGTGGTATTTGGAGAAATCACTACCGGTGCGGCTAATGATTTTGACCAAGCTACTCAAATCGCCCGCGCAATGGTAATTGAATATGGAATGAGTCGCCTTGGGCCAATTAATTTTGGCCCAACGTTTGATATAACTGAATGGGGGAAGAGTTATTTTGAAAACCAAACAATTTCTCAAAAGATGCTTTCTAAAATTGATGAAGAAATAAAAAAAATTATTAACGACGCATATAAAAAAGCGATTGCCATAATCAAAGAAAAAAAGGAACTTCTTGACAAAGTAGCTGAAGCTTTATTAAAAAAAGAAAGTTTAGATCAGGAAGAATTTGAAAAAATTGTTGGTAAAAAAAATGTCTAAAAACACTCTCGTTCTTATTGATGGAAATGCGATAATGCATCGCGCTTATCATGCTCTTCCTCTGCTATCAACTTCTAATGGCATTCCAACTAATGTCCTTTATGGATTTTTATCGATGGTTTATAAAGTAACTTCCGATTTTTCGCCAACCCATATTGCTGTTGCTTTTGATACTCCAAAGCCTACCTTTCGTCATCAACTTTTTAAAGAATATCAAAGTAAAAGACCAAAAATTGAAGATAGTTTCAAACAACAAATACCTCTTGTAAAAGAGGCCGTCGATCTTTGTGGTATTTGTCGATTAGAAAAAGAAGGGTATGAAGCCGATGATATTATCGGAACTATTTGTAAAACCTTAGAAAAAAACACTGATTTCCACATCTTTATTATCTCAGGCGACAAAGATATTCTTCAGTTAGTAAGCGACCCTGTTTATGTTGCTGCTCCAATTTCTGGATTAACAACGATTAAAATTTATGATAAAAAAGCAGTTAAAGAAAAATTACACGTTTTCCCAGAACAAATAGTCGACTATAAAGCATTAGTTGGCGATCCATCAGATAACTATCCCGGTGCAAAAGGAATTGGCCCGGTAACTGCGGTAAAACTGATAAAACAGTTTGGTAATATTGATAATATCTATAAAAATCTTGACCAAATCTCCTCCAAAAAAGTCAAAGAAATTTTGCAAAAAGAAAAAGAAAATGTCTATCTTTCCAAAAAATTAGCCACCATTGTTACCAATTTGGAAATACAGATTGATATTGATAAAATGAAGTTTTTTGGCTTTGATAAAAGATTAAAAAGTTTTCTTCAAAAATACCAAATTAATTCCCTAATTAAGCGTTTTTTTGGAGAAGAAAAGAAAAAAGAAGAAAAACATCAATCCTTTGAACAAAAAACTCTTTTTTAATTAATTAGGCCAATGACATTTTTTATATTTTTTTCCCGAACCGCACCAACAAGGATCATTGCGACCAAGTTTGTGTTTTTTTATTATCGGCTGCGGTCGAGATAATAAAGATTGATCCGCGTTTTTTTCAGAATTGTTAGAAATTATAAATGGATTAACCCCTGATGCTGATTGAAAAACCATATTAGAAAATTCGCTTTTTACTGAAACATTTACATCTACTTTAAATAATCGACGAACAAACTCAAAATCAATATCCGCTAAAAGTTTTTCAAACATAGTGTAAGCTTCATTTTTATAAGCAATTAAAGGATCAATTTGTGCATATCCATAAAGATTAATTCCCTCACGTAAATCTTCAATAGCAGTTAAATGTTTCGTCCAATAATAATCAATGGTGCTTAATAAAAGTGACTTGACTAATTCTTGCCATAACGGCCCAATTTTTTTTTCATTTTTTAAATAGACTTCTTCAATTTTTTTTAAAATCACCTCCACCAATTTATTGCTCTTTTTAGCCAAAGCTAAATCTTTTATTTCTTTCTCAGAAATTGGATAAATAAAGTTTATCTCCGCCATTAACTTTTCCAAGCTATCTTCATCCATATCTTCATTAATGCTAAAAAAATTATTCACTATTTGATTAATCTGCTCAAAAAAAATCTGAAAAACTAATTCTTTTAAATCCTCACCTTTTTGAATAAACAAAATCTTTCGCCTTCGCCCATAAATAATTTCTCGTTGTTTATTTAAAACATCATCAAATTCAACTAAGTGTTTTCGAATATCAAAATTAAAACCTTCAACTTTAATCTGGGCTTGTTCAATTGCCCGTGAAACCATCGGATGAGAAAGAGGTTGATCTTCAGGAAAGTTAAAAAAAGTCATTAAATTTGAAATTTGCTCGCCGCCAAAAATTCGCATTAGATCATCTTCTAATGAAACAAAAAATCGCGACTCCCCCGGATCACCCTGACGACCCGCTCGGCCTCTTAGTTGATTATCAATTCTTCTTGATTCATGTCTTTCTGTTCCAATCACATAAAGTCCGCCCAATTTTACTACCGCATCGTGTTCTTTTTTCCACAAATTTAAACTTTCTTTAAGTTTACGATTAGTTTTTTCATTTTCCTCACCAATCTCTGGCGGCTGCCCACCAAGAATAATATCAACGCCTCTTCCTGCCATATTTGTTGCTACAGTTACTGCCCCGACTTTTCCAGCTTGGGCAATGATTGCCGCTTCTTTTTCATGGTGTTTAGCATTTAAAACTTGATGAGGAATACCGCGTTTTTTTAATAGAAAAGAAAGATACTCATTTTTTTCGATCGAAGTGGTGCCAACCAATACTGGTCGCCCTATCTTATAATTTTTAGCAATTTCTTCAACAACCGCATTGAATTTTGCTTTTTCAGTTTTATAAATCACATCAGAATGATCAACTCTAATCATTGGTTTGTGGGTTGGAATAACCAAAACTGAAACATTATAAATTTTATGAAATTCCTCGGCTTCGGTCGCTGCCGTTCCGGTCATTCCGGCCAGTTTTTCATACATTCGAAAATAATTTTGCAATGAAATTGTTGCTAAAGTCTTTGATTCTTGTTTTATGGGTACTCCTTCTTTTGCTTCAATCGCCTGATGAATTCCTTCCGAAAAACGTCGCCCCTCAAGAAGTCGGCCGGTAAACTCATCAACAATAATAACTTCGTTTTCTCGAACAATGTAATCGCGATCTTTTTTAAACAAAGTTTTTGCCTTCAAGGCTGCCTCGATATGAAATAAAGTATCATAGTCTTTCTCATAAATATTTTCTATTCCCAACATTTTCTCCACTTTTGCAATTCCTACTTCAGTTAAATTAGCAGTTCTTAATTTTTCATCAACTAAGTAATCTTTTTTCTCTTCTAATTGCTTAACAATTTTAGCAAATTTATAATAACGACTAACATCCTCATCATAAGGTGCAGAAATAATATGAGGTGTTCTTGCTTCATCGATCAAAACTGAATCTGCCTCATCAATGATTGCATAATAAAATCCTCGTTGTACTAAATCATCGGGAGTTACCGCCATATTATCACGAAGATAATCAAAACCAAACTCAGAGTTTACCCCATAAACAATATCAGCCAGATAAGCTTCCTTTCTACTGATTGGTCGAAGATGTTTAAGTCGCCAATCTAAAGCTTCTCTATCAATAAAATTTGGATCAAAAAGGAATGATTTTTCAGGGATAATAGCTGCTGTCTTTAATCCTAAAAAATAAAAAACCCCACCCATCCAACCACAATCACGACGAGCAAGATAATCATTTACCGTTACTAAATGAACTGGTTTACCTGTTAAAGCGTTAAGATATAAAGCGGTAGTTGCCGAAAGTGTTTTCCCCTCACCAGTTTTTTGTTCGGCAATCTTTCCTTCGTGTAAAGCTATGCCCGCCATAAGCTGAACATCAAAATGCCGCTGCTTTAAAACCCTTTTTGATGCTTCTCTTACTAAAGCAAACGCCCAAGGCAAAACTTCATCTAAAGATTTTCTTTTTTCTTGAATTTGGTCTTTTAATTTTTCTGTTTCTTTGCGAAAATCATTATCTTTTAGAGCTATAGCCTTACCCTCCAACCCATTAATTTGCTCCACAATTTTTTTTATTCGTCTAAGTTCTTTTTCATTATAGTCAAAAAGTTTTTTTAAGAAATTAAACATAAAAAACGTGATAATAAATTTTAAATATATAGTTTACTGTTTTAAGAAATACTCTTGAGGAATAATCACTATTTTTTGAGCAGAAAAGCGATTGTTTTCATTTTTTTTATCCCTAACAACAAAATGAATCGTATCACCTTCTTTAATCTTAGAAAAACCGGTTTTTTCTAATTCTAAACTTTTAATATTTAACAACCATTGTTTAGTAAAAGTTTCGATATCTAAACTTATTGTTTCATTAGTTGAGGTAACTACTTTTAACCAATATTCTTCTTTGTTTATTTCCATTATCTTACCAAAATCAACGATGTATTTTTCGTCAACAAAAATCATATCGGCATTAATTCCTTTATCGTTAATTATCCCAGAAACAACAATATAATCATCTTTTTTTAAATCGGAAAAATTAATTTCCCTTTTTTGATTGAGGTTTATTGAATAATATTTAGTCAAAAGGTCATCAATGCTTACTATTTTTTTTTCGTTATTATTATTTACAATTTCTATTTCGCCTTGTTTAATCGCCACAATTTTTCCCGAAATTACTTGTTTATTTTCTTGACGGAGTTCAGCTACTTTACTAGCAATCTTTTCTTTTAAAATCTCAACTTCTTTCTCTGATTCCTTTTTTGCCGAATCACTGGTTATTTTTTCCGAAGCTAAAATAAAAAAATCCAATAAAAACAAAAAAGAAATCACCAAAGTAATAAATCTTAAGAAAAATTTTTTTCTCATATTTCTTTAGGTAAATAGTAAATATAAAGAGTCTTTTCTTGAGTTTTTAGATTACGATTTTTTGGGTAGGCGACAACTTTTATAATATTTTCACCTAAAGCTAATGGAAAATTCACCTTAAATTTTTCTTTTTTATTTTGAAAAACCAAATCTTTTATTGGCGATTGAATAACAATAAGCGCATCTTTTTCTGCTTCCCCTTCAATAATTATTTCTTCCCTTTCAGCCGCTAAAAAATTTTTTGGCGTATTGATAGTAAGAGTTTTTAATGAAGTTGTCTTTACTGGTATAATAGAAACCTCTTTTTTTTGAGGCAATAATTGTTTTGTTTTTTGTTCCAATTGATTTTGAGAAATATTGGCCAAAAGCAAAAAGGAAAAAACTAAACCAAAAAATACTCCAAAAAAAGCTGCTAAAAAAGTCTCTTTTTTCATAAGTTAAATATTATTTTTTTTAAAACCTTTGGTATGGTTTCAATAACATCTTTAATATTATACCAGTATCCTTTTTCTAAAAACAACTCATCAGCGGTTAATTTAAGAAGAATTGAAGCAAAAACAGCACTTTCTAAAGCTCCATTTTTTGCATAAAAACTTACCGTTAAACCCGCTAAAACATCACCAGAACCTCCCTTAGTCAATCCTTGATTGCCACCTTCAATCACATAAATTTTTTCGCCGTCAGAAACAATATCTTTTATTGCTTTAAGTAAAATAACTACTTGATATTTTTTAGCATATTTTTTTACTAATTCTATTTTTTTATCAAAGTCTAAATTAATAATTTTTTCGCCAAATACTTGTTCAAATTCTTGTTGATGAGGGGTAATAATAGCTTTTGTTTTTAATTTTAATAACCATTTTTTATCCATCATCTGAATTGCTCCTGCATCAAAAACAAATTTTTTTTCTACAAAACCATCAATTAAAAACTTTGTTAAAAAGTAAGTATATAAACCTTCATCTTTAATATTAATTAATTCATTTTGATCTTTAATATGTATTTTTGATATTTGATTTTTGATATTTGATATATCTTTTCTTACCATTCCTGGCCCAACTAGTATCGCATCATCTTCTTTTACATAATCAATTAAATCTTTTTTAGAAACAATAATTCCATTTCTAAACTTTGTCTTTAAATTTAAAAAAATTTTTTGATTTTCTTCGGTAGAACTATAATGAACCATATCAACAAAGTAAGAAGCAGTTTCAGCCGCCCATAAAGAGGCGGCATGAAAAAGTGAGGAACCACCAATAATCAAAACTTTACCGTTTTGACCTTTATGAGAATGTTTTTTAGGTAGATTTAATTTTTTAAAAAAATCTTTTATTGTTTTTAAATCTTTGGTTTTAAGTATGATAAACATTTTAAAAAAAATTAAAAATTTTAAATCTTGCCCTCCAAATCAGAAGACAAAGTAAAACACAAAATTCAAAATGATTTTTAAATTTATTAATTTTTCATTTTTAATTTTCATTTTATCCTCCAATTCGGAGGGTGAATTTTGAATTTTACAAATTTTACATTAGCTATTATATAATTTTACATTATGTATACCCACCTTACCTTACGAAAAAAATTTAAGGATTTTTGGGAAAAAAATAACCACAAAGAAGTACCTCCAATCTCTCTTGTTCCTCAAAATGATCCCACAACGTTATTTACCGGTTCAGGAATGCAGCAACTTGTTCCTTATCTTTTAGGTGAAATTCATCCTTTAGGCAAGCGGCTTTATAATATCCAACCTTGCTTTCGCTCTCAAGATATTTTAGAAGTTGGTGATAATCGCCATACTACTTTTTTTGAGATGATGGGTAATTGGTCTTTGGGTGATTATTTTAAGAAAGAACAGCTTTTTTGGTTTTGGCAGTTTTTAACGTCTGTTTTAGAATTTGATAAAAATAAACTTTATGTCTCTGTCTTTGCCGGTGATAAAAAAAATAACTTAAAACCAGATAATGAATCAAAAAAAATTTGGTTAGAACTTGGAATACCGCAAGATCATATTTTTTCTTATGGTCCTGAAAAAAACTGGTGGTCAAGAGCCGGAATCCCGGATGATATGCCAGAAGGCGAACCAGGCGGTCCCGATAGTGAGGTTTTTTATGACTTTGGAGAAGAATTAAAAATCCACGAAAACTCACCTTATGCCTCAAAAAAATGCCATCCAAACTGTGATTGCGGCCGATTTTTAGAAATTGGTAATTCAGTTTTTATGCAGTTTAAGAAGACAAAAACAGGATTTGACGAACTCCCAGCAAAAAATGTTGACTTTGGAGGCGGATTAGAAAGAATGTTGGCCGCTTTAAACAATAATCCAGATGTTTTTTTAACTGATATTTATCTTCCTATTATTAAAAATATTGAAAAAACCGTTGGAAAAAAATATGAAAATGAAGCGGATAAAAGAAAAATGAGGGTTATTGCCGATCATTTAAAGGGAGCTACTTTTCTTATAAAAAATGGGGTTTATCCATCAAACAAAGACCGTGGATACTATACTCGTCGTCTTCTTCGCCGAATAACTGTTAAAATCTATCAACTAAAAGGAAAAAAAGTTTTTGCTCAAGATCTTTTACCAGCTATTGAAGCAATAATTGAAATTTATAAAGATATTTATTTTAAACCAAAAGATTTAGAAGAAATAAAACCCATTATTAGCGAAGAAATTGATCGTTTTAATAAAACATTAGAAAAAGGACTTTCTGTTTTAAAAAAAATGGAAAAACCAACCGGAAAACAAGTCTTTGATCTTTATCAAAGTTATGGTTTTCCAAAAGAATTAACTGAGGAACTTTTAAAAGAAAAAGGATTAACCTTTGATCAAAAACAGTTTGATAAAGAATTTGAAAAACATCGACAACGTTCAAAAACTGCTTCTGCAGGTATTTTTAAAGGTGGCCTGGCAGATCATTCAGAAAATACCTTACGTTATCATACGGCCACTCATTTGCTTCATCAAGCTTTATTTGATGTGTTAGGAGAAACAATAAGACAAGAAGGATCGCATATTACTGGCGAAAGACTCCGTTTTGATTTTTACTGTGCTCAAAAACCTACCCCAGAACAAATAAAAGAAGTAGAAAAAATTATTAACCAAAAAATTAACGAAGCTTTACCAGTAAACTTTGTTTTATTACCAAAAGAAAAAGCTTATAAAATTGGGGCAAAATCGTTTTTCCGTGAAAAATATCCTGATATGGTTAAGGTTTATTATATTGGTAATTCTTTAGAAACCGCTTATTCCAAAGAGTTTTGTGGAGGGCCACATGTTAAAAATACCAAAGAAATCAAAAAAATTGAAATCTTTAAATTTGAAAAAATTGGTACAAATTTATACCGGATTTATGCTCGCTAAAAATTTCGTTTGACTTTTTTTGTTATTTATTATTTAATTAAAAATTAAATTACTGAGTTGGTAAATTTTATGAAAAACTTTAAAAAAACACCATTAAAAAAAAATAACTACAATCCTTTATATATTTTGATTTTAATTTTATTGATTAGTGGAATTTTTTTAGCCAAAAAAATCTATGATGAAATTAAAATTAACAACTTTAAAAATAAGATAATTCCTTCTTCTGTAAAAAAAGTGTTAAGAAATGAAAAAGCCAATATTAGTATCGATAATGTTAAAGAAACAAGTGGCGTATATGAATTTCAATTAACATTAAAAGATCAAAATAATCAAAAATTTACTTCTTACATTACAAAAGATGGAAAAATTCTTTTTGTTTCGGGAATTAAATTAAATCAATTAGCTCAAACTCCTTCCCAATCGCAAACTAATAAAAAACTTACTTGTAATGATCTTAAAAAGTCAACCAATCCTAAATTAATCGCTTATGTAATGGCCAATTGTCCTTTTGGTCTTCAAATGCAAAGAGTTTTTAAAAATGTGATCAACACCAACGAATCAACAAAAAATTATTTAAGAGTCGAATACATTTTTGATCAAAATAGTAATTTTGAAACCGGAGATTTAAATGCTTTACATGGTAAAGAAGAAGCAAAAGAAAATTTACGTCAAATTTGTATAAGAGAAGAACAACCAAGTCTATATTGGCCATATGTTTCTTGTTATATGCAAAAAGAAAATAACTCTGAAAATTGTCTTTCGCAAGTGGGGATTGACACTTCTTCTCTTAACAGTTGTATGAATGATAAAAATCGTGGGTTAAAATATGCTAAAAAAGACTTTGAAAACACAAAAAAACTTGGTGTTTCTGGATCGCCAACTTTAATTTTAAATGAGTCGCAACGAGTTTCTGAGTTTGATTTTGGTGGTCGTAATCCAAACGCTATCAAAGAAATTTTGTGTTGTAGTGCTGATAAAAAATTAAGTTTTTGCAATAGTGAATTCTCTAAAAAAGATGTTGCTATCTCATTTTCTGAAAATGACGAACAACAAAATAGTAACTCATCAAGTAGCGGTGGTTGCAATTAAAAGGGTTTGAGTTTTATTTTAAGAATTTTTTTTCTTATTTTTTCTTTAAACCACGTCGGTGTTCGATAGCCTAATTGGCGAAAAGCACTACTTCTTTTTTTCATTTTAATAAGTTTAAAATAATAGTTAAAAGAATGCTAATTAAAATTGAAGTAACAACTGGAAAATAAAAAGTAAAGTTTTCTTTTTGAATTAAAATATCACCCGGCAAAACTGGGAAATTAAATTTAGAGATTAAATTTAAAATTAATCCAAAAAGAATTATCAAAAATCCCAAGCCAATCAAGAAGTTTCCCATAAATAATATTTTATCAAACGTTTGTTTTTTCGTTATAATTTATTTTTATTATGGAAATAATTAAACTTTTTGTTGAATTTATTCTTCATATCGACAAACACTTAGGTGAAATTATTAAAAACTATGGCGCTTTCACTTACTTTATTTTATTCCTTATTATCTTTGCTGAAACAGGCTTTGTCTTTACGCCTTTTTTACCAGGCGATTCTTTACTTTTTGCTGCTGGCGTTTTTGCTTCATTGGGAAATTTAAATATCTTAGTCTTATTGGGACTTTTAATGTTGGCAGCAATTTTAGGCGATACAATTAATTATTGGATTGGTCATTTTTTTGGGGAAAAAATCGTTGCCAATCCAAAAATCCCGATAAACCAAGAACATATCGAGAAAACTAATCGTTTTTTTGAAAAACATGGAGGTAAAACTATTATTTTAGCTAGATTCGTTCCTATTGTTCGTACTTTTGCTCCATTTGTTGCCGGTGCCGGACAGATGAATTATGGAAAGTTTATTTCCTACAATATCATCGGCGGTGTTGCTTGGGTTTTAATTTTTACTTTGGCTGGTTTTTTCTTTGGTAATATTCCATTTGTTAAGAAAAATTTTTCCGTAGTTATTATTGTAATTATTTTAATATCTTTAATTCCAATGATGGTTGAAGTTGTAAAACATAAAAAAACAAAATAATTTCTTCGCTAATCCTCATAAAAATCGGTAAAATAATTTTTAATTTATTTTATAACTTATCATTAACTTCTAACAACTAACATTAAACATTAAACATATAACGTATAACGTATAACGTGTAACGTGTATCATATTACCTTTAAAACTTAAAGTATCAGTTTTTCATAAATAATTTTAATTTAATCCTCAATACCTTTTATACCTTTACCACAATCTAAAATTTAAAACCTGTCTTCTTTTTTTGATGCGATCGCATCATTTTTTGGAGAAAAGATTTAAAGATTGGGTTGTTTTGAGAATTTAAGTTTAATTTGGTTTTTAATCTTTTTTTAATCTCTGTTTATTTTTAATAAATATCTATTAGTTATTTTTTTGGAAGAGAGTTTAAATATAAAACCACGTTTGAGGTGGTAAAACAACTCCAAGGGTTCAAAGGTAAATATTTTAGTGTATTTAAAGCAAATTTTGGCTTTTGCGAAAGAAATGAAATTTTAACAGGCTTTTTATTAAACTTCTTTCCTTTATCAAATTCTTAAGTAAAATTGTAATAATTCATTCATTTTTTTAATTTTAAATTCTATAAATCTTATAAAATTAATCTAAAATAAATAAAATATGTAAAGACATCATCAATCACGTCTTTATAACATAAATTGTTTGCAATAAATCTTCGATAATTCTATCTTTTCTCGATCGGTGCTAAAACAGAACTCCTTTTTATAACTACACAAATTATCCATAAAAATTCTATCTTAGCACCGATCGTTTCCAAAATAGAATATAAGTGTTTAAAAATGTACTTTTAAATTTCCGCTTCTTTTTTTATAATCTTTTTATGGACAAAAAAAATTTAGGGCTTTCATCAAAAGAAGCAGAAAAACTTTTAAAAACTTATGGAACAAACGAAATCCGAGAAGAAAAAAAGTTTACTCTTTTAAAATCATTTTTTTCTCAGTTTAATAACTTTTTAATTTTACTTTTAATTGGTGCTTCTTTTGTCTCTTTTTTTATCGGCGAGACGTTGGATGCTTTGTTTATTTTGGCTATTGTTATTCTTAACGCTTTTTTCGGTTTATATCAAGAATATCAAGCGGAAAAATCTTTAGCTTCTTTAAAAAAAATGACCAAAACAATGGTCCGCGTTTTTCGTGATGGTAAAGAGCAGGAAATTGACAGCCGTTACTTAGTCCCGGGTGATATAGTTTTTCTGGAAGAAGGAACAAAAATCCCAGCCGATGGCCAAGTAATTGAAACCTATAATTTGGAAGTCAATGAAGCAATGTTAACCGGCGAATCGATGCCAGTTGTTAAAAATTTATCCGAAGCAAATTCATTATATGCCGGCACAATTGTTTCCCGCGGTCGGGGATTAATGAAAGTTACTGCCACTGGTTCAAACACCCGTTTTGGCCAAATTGCCAAAACTTTAAGTGGTATTAAAGAAGTAAAAACACCTCTTCAAAAAAAATTAGAAGTTTTTACCAAACAATTAGGTATCATTGGGATTATTGCTTCTTTTATCGTCTTTCTTTTGTCCTTTATCAAAGAAAAAAACACGGTTGAAAGTTTTATTTTAGCCGTTTCTTTAGCTGTTGCTGCTGTTCCTGAGGGTTTGCCAGCTGTTATGACAATAATTTTGTCAATTGGAGTTGAGAAAATGGCTAAGAAAAAAACTATTGTTAGAAAACTTAATGCTATAGAAACAATGGGTTCTTTAACATTAATTGCCACCGACAAAACAGGCACATTAACTACAAACCAAATGAGAGTAAAAAAAATCTGGGTTGATGAAAAAGAATATGACATTAACTCTCCTCCTTTACAAACCAATCATCCTTTTCAACTTATTCTTTTAAACAGTGTTTTATGCTCTACTGCATCATTGATTCCCAAAATTGACCATGGTAATGATTTTGATGTTATTGGTGACACAACCGAAGGTGCTCTTTTAATTATGGCGCATCATCAAGGTGTTTTTTACGAACAAGAAAGAAATAAATGGCAAATTATTGAAGAAATTCCTTTCTCTTCCCAAACCAAGCGAATGACAGTTTATGTAGAAAATAAAACACATTCCACGTTACACGTTATGCGTTATACATTCTCAAAAGGCGCACCAGAATCGATTTTGGAAATTTGCAACTTTATTCAAATAGGGCAAGAGATAAAACCATTAACTCAAACAAAGAAAAAAGAAATAGAAAAAGAATTTGAAAAGTTTGCTCAAAAAGGCTTGCGAATGATTGCTTTTTCTTATAAAACAAAAATTGGTGAAAAATTAGAAGAAAATCAGATATTTTTAGGTTTTGTTGGCATTGCCGATCCCGTTCGTCCTGAAGTTAAAGAAGCAGTTGAAAAAGCAAAAAAAGCAGGAATTAAGGTGGTGATGATTACCGGCGATAATGAATTAACCGCAGTAGCAGTTGGAATTGAAACAGGAATTATTGAAAAAGGCGAAGATATTTTATCGGGAAAAATATTGCGAACTTATTCGGATAAAGAACTTTTAGAAATTTTGCCTAAAGTTAAAATTTTTGCTAGAACCTATCCCGAAGATAAATATCGTTTAGTTAAACTTTATCAAAAAATGGGCGAAGTAGTAGCAGTTACTGGTGATGGAGTAAACGATGCTTTGGCTTTAAAACAGGCAGACGTTGGTGTTGCCATGGGGAAAACCGGCACTGATGTAGCAAAAGATACGGCTCATATCATTATTACTGACGATAACTTTGCTACTTTAGTTTCAGCCATTGAACAAGGAAGAAATATCTTTGTTCATATAAAAAACGCGATAAAATATTTACTTTCCTGTAATATTGGCGAGGTGATATATATTATTTTATCCTTAATTTTTTCTCTTCCGGTTCCAACTGCTTTACAACTTTTATATATTAATATTGTCACCGACGGTCTACCCGCAATTTCTTTAGCTTTTGCACCTGATGACAAAGAAATTTTAAATAAACCACCAAGAAGGAAGTTGAATATTTTGGATAAAGTTGATTTTAATTATATTTTTAGTTTAGGAATATTAACAACTATTTTTACCATGTTTTCTGCTTTTTACCAATTTAATAGAACTATAGTTTTTACTACTCTTATTTTTGTCCAACAGATGATTTTGATAGATCTTTTTCTATCTCATAAACATATAATCTCTCATTACCGTCTTCTTTTTAAACCAATCTTTCAAGTTGCTTTTTGGTTTCCGTTTTTAATGCAACCACTTTTACTTTATTATCCTTTTTTACAACAAATATTTAAAACTACCGCTCTTTCTTTACCAGCATTAATAATTTTATTTTTATACTCAAGTTTAATTCTAGTAGGAATAAGAGGAGTAAAGGAGTTTTTAAAGATTTAGATTTATAAAGAAATTTTCTTCAATCCTTGCCACCAATCATTGGAAGAAGATTTTTTTAATATTTTCCAAATTTTTTTGGCGCTTTTTGTCTTAAGTCTTTTACCAACATTATTAATCCAATCTTGAGCATATTGATAACCTATTTCTACTAATTCTTTTGCCGTTAATGCTTGTTCGAGTAAATCGGCGTCTTTAGCAATTGTTCCAGCCACTGTTGATTGTTTTTCCATTTGTTTCCAATAATTTAAAATCTCATCTGCCAATTCTTCAAGATTCTTTACCTGCTCAGAAACTACCTTTTCTTTATTAACATTAATATAACGATTAGCCACTTTATGAAAATCACCGATGCGACACTCCTCCAAATCATGAAAAAGAAGTATGGTTGCCACTTCTTCGGGTTTTTCATAATTTTCTAATTTTGCTAAAAAATAACCAATTTGAGCAGCTCTTAAATTATGTTCTGCAACTGTTTCATAATTTTTTACTCCAATTAATCCCCATCCCTGATGTTGATTTTTTTTAAGCTGTCCTAATTCAAAAAAGAAATTGATTAAATTTTTTAAATTTCTCACAGTCTTCAAGTAAAAACTTCTAATCATCTTATTTTATTATATTAAATAAACTAAAATTTTTACACTAAAAACTAAAAAACATTAAACGTTAAACTTTAAACATTTATTATTAAAAATTTCCTTTGTTTTTTATTTATTTTTTTGTTATGTTATTTTTTATTTTTTATTTTTGATATTATTTAACCAACAACCTTTGCACTATTTTTTACACAACGTTTACACTATTTTTACCCTATTTTTACATTTATAATCTTCATTTTTCTTTCTGTTATTTATGATTTAGTAAGGAATCTATACCATTTTTAACCGCTCTTTTTTATGTTTAAGGTATGATTGTATAGATTCCTGCTTTATAAGGAATGACAAAAAATAAATAATAACTAATAACGTTTAATGTCTAATGTTTAATGTTTAATGTTATACGTTACACGTTACACGTTATACGTTATACGTTATACGTTTAGTGTTAGATGTTAGTTGTTAGTTGTTAGAAGTTAGATGTTAGAAGTTAGATGAGGTTGTGCTCTCAGCGGGATTCGAACCCGCGATTTGCAGGTTGAGAACCTGCCGTCCTAGGCCGCTAGACGATGAGAGCAAAGCTTTTAATTTGACTTTTGAAAAAATCTATAGTATTATTTTAACATAGCCCAAATAAGTTTTAGGGCAATTTTTTGTTTTATGAAAACAATCCAACTTACAAAAAAAGGTTTTGAAAAACTAAAAAAAGAACTTGAAGAATTAAAAACCAAAACCAAAGAAGAAGTGTTAAAAAGGTTAAACCAAGCAAGAAGTATGGGGGATTTATCGGAAAATAGCGCTTATTCCTCAGCAAAAGAAGAACTAAATTTGGTTGAAGGAAGAATTGAAGAACTTGAGGAAATTTTAAAAAATGCCCAAATTGTTGAAGAAAATCAGAATAAAAATATTGTCCAAGTTGGATCATCGGTATTAGTTGAAATTAACGGAAAAATAGAGAAATTTGAAATTGTTGGTGAATTTGAAGCTGATCCATTAAATAAAAAACTCTCTCACACTTCACCAATTGGCAAAGCATTAACGGGAAAAAAAGTCGGTGACTGGGTTGAAGTAGAAGTACCTGCGGGAAAAATAAAATACAAAATAGTTGAAATTAAATAAAATAATTTATTCAAATTAAAAATCTGCTAAAATTAAAGGAAATAATAAAGTTATTAGTTATTTACTCCTCCAATTCGAAAAACAAGTTAGTTATCTAAAAATATGGACAACAAAATCAGTATTGATGACTTTAAAAAAGTTGATATGCGGGTTGGGAAAATTATATTGGTTGAAAAAATTCCAAACCGTGACAAACTTTATAAACTTCAAGTTGATATCGGTGAAGAAAAACCAAGACAGATTATTACCGGCCTTGTTCCCTATTATTCAGCCGAGGAACTTTTGGGAAAAT